>Ga0335085_10000100_pt1:0-275000 | contig 278844 bp, 234 predicted proteins | sample Lox_Sample_45_FD_206712 | JGI IMG/M metagenome (GOLD analysis project Ga0335085, IMG submission 206712) | Soil microbial communities from Loxahatchee National Wildlife Refuge, Florida, United States - Lox_Sample_4.5 | ecosystem: Environmental > Terrestrial > Soil > Wetlands | place... | reverse complement strand
GCTGTCAATAGCTGCCGGAAGCACCGGGGTTAAATCGGGGTTAAGGACTCTGCGAGGAAAATAAATTGGTTCACTGGCAAGGACCTCGGGTGTATAACTGCGCGTCCGGGCGATCGAAACAAAAATGGCTGAATGCATCACCCAAGCCGCGGCCCGTGGCGTGATCGGCCTCGAGTAACTTCAACGCTCTGCCGAGTGAACCAGGAGACACCGTTATGAGAGTTTCGCTTTCCGTTATCGCCGCTATGGCCCTGGTGATCGTAAGCGCGCGCGGCGCGCGCGCTCAGGATGAGATCACCTTCATCGCGCCAAACATCCTCCGTGCTCCGATCGAACAAATCATCCCTGGCTTCGAGGCCAAGACGGGCCACAAGGTCAAAGCCACCTTTGGCGCCGAGGCCGGGACCAGGCAGCAGATCCTCAAGGGCGAGCCGTTCGACGTGCCGGTGGTGGAGGCGCCCGATGCGGACGCGATCGCCTCCGGAAATGTAGTGGCCAGCAGCGAAACGCAGTTCGCGAATGTGTCCATTGGGATCGCCGTGCGCAAGGGCGCTCCGAAACCGGATATCTCCAGCGCTGACGCGGTGAAGCGCATGCTGCTCGCCGCGAAATCCATCTCCTTTCCGGACCCGTCCGGCGGCGCGGCCGCGGGGGTCACCGTCGCTGAGGCTCTGAAGAAGCTCGGCATCGCCGACCAGTTACAGCCGAAGATCAAACCCTCTCAAGGAGGCGCCCGCGCCATGGCCATGGTGGCCAGCGGCGACGCCGAGATTGGCATGACCTTTGTGAACGCCATGACCGATCCCGGCATCGACGTTGTGGGCACCTTGCCGCGCGAGGTCTCCGCTCCCACCGTTTTTGTGGGTTTCGTCTCCACCCATGCCAAGGATCCAGCGGCCGCCAAGGAGTTCCTGGCCTATCTTTCTTCCCCTGAAGCGGCGGCGGCGTTCAAAGCGCAGCATTTGCAGCCGGGTCCCTGAGTCGGTAACGGACGTGCCGCCGGCAACGTCTATATTTGCGAGGTTTGAAAGCGGAGGGCGCCGCTTTGCGAGCCCGGAATCACCATGACGAGCGGAACTTTCGCTATCGGCGAGCACAATCCGGTGCCTTGACCGCGTCCTGAGTCCCGCGTATTCTATACGGCACAAACGGCTTCGGAGTCGAGACTCCAAGAGATTCTAAGAGAGGCAAGGAAATGCGAAATCGCTTCACAGCTGCCCTCGTGGGCTTAGTGGCAGCGCTGGTTTTTTCTTTGGCTGTCGCCCCGCTGGCCCACGCTCAGTCCAGCCAGGAAGATCCGTCGGCTCGCTGGAGGTTTAACCCCAAGGACTTCCCCGAGGGCGGCGGCGGGCCCGCCCCCAAGCACGACCTGACGGGCACTTGGGCGGGACCGGGATCTAGCCCTTTGGTTCCGAGAGGAGGAGGACGAGGCGCGGACAAGCCCGAGCTGACGCCATACGGCGAGAAGCTGATGAGTCAAGCCAAGCCCATCGGAAAATACAGTCCGGCGGGCACCAACGATCCTCACGCCAGGTATTGCGATCCGGTTGGATTTCCGCAGAACGCTTACACCGAAGCTCGCGGTCTCACGATCGCCACAATGCCCGACCGAATCATCATTTTGCTTCAGTATATGAACGTATGGCGCGAAGTCTGGACGGATGGGCGGCCGCTTCCCACGACTGTGGGCGGAACTGGGCCGGACGCACTCGACCCAACATACAACGGGTACTCGGTCGGCCACTGGGAAGACGACAATACATTCGTCGTTGATACGACCGGGATGGACGACAGAACGTGGGTAACGGGTGCCGGATATCCGCACACGGTGAACGCCCACGTGCAGGAGCGTTATACCCGAGTGGACAAAAATGACCTGAGGTTATCGCTCACGATTGACGATCCCAAGGTTTACACCAAGCCCTGGTCGCTGGGGACTTATAATTACAGATGGATTCCGAACCAGAAGTTCGACGATTTTGCGTGCATACCTTCCGAGGTCATTAAGTACTTGAGCGACCTGGGCGATCCGGCCGGAAGTGATCCTAGCGCAGAGGGACAACGTATTGGTGGGAGATAGCAGACGGCTAGGCGCGCATTGCTTTCATTCTCGTTCAGACGGATTTCAATTTCGGAGGAGCATTATATGAGGAAGATTCTGACGTTCGTTGTAGCCCTCGCCGGAGTTCTGGCGATCGGCGTTCCCGCCTTCGCGCATCACGGAGATGCGGCATACGACGAGAGCAAGCCCGTGGTTCTGAAGGACTGCCAGGTAACGGAATACGATTGGATGAACCCGCACTCGTTGATCAAGTGCGACTTCAAAGACGAAAGCGGCAAAGTGCAGCATTGGGTCACGGAAATCGGCAGCACGCCGTCGATGACCTTGCTCGGCTGGAGCAGAAACACGATGCACCAGGGTGACTTGATCACCCTTTATGTCTGGCAATCGAAGACCGGCCTGACCGTGGGGCGCCTCAATAAGCTCGTCTTGGCCGATGGCAAGGAATTGACCGATCGGGACAACAAGAGTCCCTCCCGATACGGAGCGCCGGAAAAATAGCCCGGGTCCCGCCGCAACAGTAGGGCTTTTCATCTCGCGAGCGCCCATTGCAAATCTTGCAGTGGGCGCTCTTTTGTTTGAACGCCCGCTGGTTATGCAGATGTTTTTGGCGTTAAGAAATCCTGCAGGGCGCGCACGCCCTTCTGGAATTCGTCCTCAGGCACAATCAGGCTCACGATCAGGTAGCCATCTCGCGCGAAATCAAAAAAGTGGCCCGGGTGTACCAGCACATCGCACTTTTCCACCAGCGCGATGGCCAGATCCTCATCGGAACCGGTCGCGGGCACGCGCAGGACCGCGTACCATCCTCCTTCGCGTTTTAGCCGCGTGACCGCTCCGCTCTCCGGGAACACGCCGTCGAGAAAGGCCAGATTCGTCGAAAGCCTTTGGCGCATTTGCATTTGTAGTTCGCCGCGCAGGGCCAGCATTTCGGGCAGCGCCAGCTGAGCCGGCGTGCTGGGAGAAAGATACGTATCGCCAATCACGTCTAACCGCTCGATCGCGGCTTTTACCAGGCTCTCCGGTCCGCTCACCACGATCCACGCGAGCTTCATCTGCGGCAGAAGAGAAATTTTCGAGAGGCCGCTGAACGTAAAGGTCAGCGCCGCCGAGCCCGGCGTAAAACTCGATTGCGGCTCCGCCCCATCCGCGTAGTCCAGGAAAACCTCATCGGCCACGATGGCCATGCCGCGGCGCGCGCAGATTTCCGCCAGCTTCCGCGCCTCTTCTTTCTTGATGAACGAGCCCGTGGGATTATTAGGATGCACCACAACCAGCGCCTTCGAGCGCTTCGTCAACTCGGCTTGCAGCCCCGCGAAATCGATTTGCCACCCCTGATCGTAGGACAGCCGGTAAGGCACCGCGCGAACGTCGGCCAGATCGGCGAGGTAATCGAAGAGCGGATAGCTTGGCGCCGGCGCCAGAACTTCGTCCCCCGCCTCGCACAGCAGGCGAAAAACATGGTCGTAGGCTTCGCTGGTGCCGGAAGTAATGACGATCTGTTCCGGGTCGATGGCCGCGCTAGCCGAAGAAAATCCCGGCCGCCCGCGATAATAATCCGCGATAGCTTCGCGAGCCGTCCGCAAGCCTTTGCTTTCGGGCTCATACCGGAGCGCGCGCCGGTTGCTCAGCGCCGCAAAAATCCGTTCTTCCGGATAACGGAACCCGCAGGTCGTGGGATTCGAATTGGTCAGATCGAATAGCGCCTGGCCCCGGCGGCGGTGCTCTTCGAGAGCGATGGCCAGCCCGTTCGGCTCCAAGCGCCAATTTGTACGCGAGGCAAACATGCAGGCTAAAGCACAGTCGCGGGCTACGTTACCGCGCCCGCCCTGGGCGGATCGTGCGCTAACTCCTCAGCATCTCGTCGGATTCAACCTTGCCGTCGCGCAAGTGAATGATCCGGCCGGCGTGTTCCGCGATCTCGCGCTCGTGGGTCACCAGAATAATGGTGTTTTTTTGGCCATGCAGCCGGGCGAACAAAGCCATGATCTCTTCGCCTACGCGGGTGTCCAGATTCCCCGTGGGCTCATCGGCCAGCAGGATCGAAGGGGAATTCACCAGGGCCCGCGCGATGGCCACGCGCTGTCTTTGTCCGCCGGAAAGTTCGCTGGGCTTGTGCATCATGCGATCACCCAGCTCCACCGCTTCGAGCGCCTGTTTGGCCTTCTGCAAGCGCTCCTCCGCCCGCGTCCCATTGTAAATCATGGGTAGTTCCACGTTGTGCAGAGCTGTGGCGCGAGGCAAGAGGTTGAAGGTCTGGAAAACGAAACCGATCTCCTGGTTTCGTATGCGCGCCAGCTCATCCTCATTCAGATCGCTCACCAGCTTGCCCGCCAGCCAGTATTTCCCGCTGGTGGGCGCGTCGAGGCACCCAATCACGTTCATCAGCGTGGATTTCCCCGATCCGGAAGGACCCATGATCGCAACGTACTCGCCGCGCCGGATCGATAAGTCCACTCCCCGCAAGGCGTGCACCGTCTCCGCGCCCATCTCATAACTCTTGGTGAGGTTTTCGGTCTTGATCGCCAGGCCTTCGTCCAGCGAGGCGTTCCGAAAAACACTGGGGACGGTGGAACCGATAACCATTATGGGCGCCCCAACGAACGCTGCGATTTGGGCATAGCCGTGAGCCGGCTTGCGAATTCCCACTCGCAACTCGCCATGTCGTGTTCGGACATCGTCGCCGACCACATCCCCTTGGCTATTTTAGCAGCATTCCGCTTCAATTCCGGTTTGCCGCCAGGTACTGGCGAGCCGTCTGCAGCTCGGGACGATCCGCTCCCGGCGCGCAAATGGAGATCAGCTTGGCGTAATAATCCGACGCCGCGTGACGGTCCCCCAAGGAATCCGCAGCGCGGGCAGCGCCATAAAGCGCATCGAAGCGGTTGGGGTATATTTTCAAAACGGCCTTGTACTCCGCAAGCGCTTCCGAAGACCGCCGGGCAAGCGCCAACACATCCGCGAGCATCTCCCGGGCGGGCATGGCAAAGGGCTCCGCGTCTCGTGCGTCCTCGCGATCGGCGGCCGATCGCAGCCTGGCCACCGCGTCATCGGCCTTTCCTTGCGCATACGCCAGCCAGGCTTCCGCTTCGCTGAGGTCGATGCTCTCGCCGGAGGGCGCCCCGCCGGCCTGCTTCTGCCGCGCGACCCTCAAGCGATCGATCTCCGTCAGTTTCTGCACGGCAGCGCGCGCCCCTTCCACGTCGCCGCCACGCGCCGCGCCAATCGCGCGAGTCCAGTAGGTATAGTCCTGCCACTCAAAACGTTCCTTGGGTATTTCCAGCATCGCGGCTTCCTGCCAGCGGTGCAGTTCCATGGCATTGCGAGCGGCGAACTCATTCTGCTCTTCAATGATATTGGACTCGCCGCCCTGCGGCACATTCTTCAGTTCGGCCACGAGCCGCCGCGCCTTGGCCTCCTGGCCGCTTTGCAGGTAGGCGTAATCGAGAAAATCCATGGCGTGAAATTGATAGCTGGCGTCCCCGCGGCGCTCCTCTGTAGCCTTCGCGGCCGCCGCCGCCGAGGCCAGGTTCGAATCGATCACCTCTTGCCACAATCCCAGCCGGCGGAAGATGTGCGAAGGCATATGCAGCGCGTGCGCGGAATCGGGCGCGATCTTTGCATACACGCGCGCGGCCGCCAGCCCCTGGGGAGCGAGTTCCGGAACATCGGCTGCGTGAATCAGGTAGTGCGCGGCGCCGGGGCTATTTGGATATTTCGCGAAGATCGGGTCCAAAATGGCGATCGCCTTGGTGCGATTGGCCATATCTTGTACGCCCATCTGCGCCAGAGATATGAGTGACAAGGCGTAAAGCTCCCCGGCTTCGTTATCCTCGGGATGATCCGTGTACAACTTTTTCATCGCCAGGGAGTAGGCGCCCGCGCGCGCCTTCGGGCTCAGCTCGGCCCGATTAAAAAATGCGGCTGCGGCGTCGATGTACTCGCGTTCGCGATTGTCTCTTGTGCCCAGCTTCTGAGCTTGCTCGACGTCCTGCCGCCCCTCCGCGAGAGTCTTTGCGTCCGGGAAGTTCCATAGCTGCTGGTACAAGGCCATGGCTTTGCCCCAATACGCCAAAGCGCAACGGGAATCCCCTCGCACGGCGTCGGTGAATGCCTTTTCCGCCTCGTCGTATTGAAAGGAATGCAGGAGGGCCAAGCCTTTGGCCATCGCGCTCTGCGCGGACGGGGAGCAGGACGTGGGGAAATTCACTTCGCCTAACCGCTCTGCTGCCCGCGCTGCCGTCGCTACCGATCTCGTGGCTTGTGCCGAACAGGGTAAGGCGGCGATTGCTATCGCCACAGCCAAGCCAATCCACCGCATGCTCGCCTCCTTAACGCTTGAACCCAATTATAAGGCGAAGCGCCCGAGCGAATGTGAGGCAACCTCGTAAGCCCTGGATGCCTCTCAGACGGCAGGGGAGTGTGATGCCCGGAAGCCCGATTCTTTCGTTGACGCACGCTCAGATCCGGGACTAAAATCCGTAGTCTAGCCGCGAAGAGGCATAAGCGATGACGAAGTCAGAATCCCGGTGGTCCTCTGCCATTCTGGGAAGTGCTTTGTTTCTACTGGTGTTGTCCGCAGCCGGTCTCGTATTGGCACAGAATCAGCCACCGGATCAGCCGCAACCCGCCCAGCAGTCCGACAAAAAGCAGGACAACAGCAAAGCCAAAAAGCCCAGCGAGAAGCAAGTCCTGAAGGAACTCGCCACGCCCTACAAAAAGTGGCTGAGCGAGGACGTGGCCTATATCATCACCGACTCCGAGCGCAAGGCCTTCCTGCAGTTGCAAACCAACGAGGAACGGGAAAACTTCATCGAGCAATTCTGGCAGCGCCGCAATCCCGATCCCGATTCTGTCGATAATACCTACAAGGAAGAGCACTACCGCCGCATCGCCTATGCCAACGAGCACTACGCATCCGGCATTGCCGGATGGAAGACCGATCGCGGCCGCATCTACATCATGTACGGCAAGCCCGACGATCTGGAAAGCCACACTCAAGGCGAGTCCTGGGAGCGTCCTTTGGATCAGGGCGGCGGCGAGACGTCAACCTACGCCTACGAAGATTGGACCTACCATTACATCGAAGGCATCGGCGAGAACGTGGAGTTGGAGTTCGTCGATCCCACCGGCACCGGCGAATTCCATCTGACGACCGACCCCTCCGAGAAAGACGCTTTGCTCTACGTGCCAGGCGCCGGCCTCACGCTCGCCGAGCAGGAAGGGCTTTCGTGCAAATCGGCCCGCTTCCTGAACAGCGATGGATCCCACATGGCGCCCTCCGTATATGGCGCCCGGGGCACTTCGCTCGACGAATTTAATCGCCTCGAGCTGGAAGCCAAAATTTGGCAGCCTCCCGCCGTGAAGTTCAAGGACCTCGAGGAAGTTGTCTCCTCGCGCATCGTCCGCGACCAGATCAAATTCGACTATCGCTTCGACTTCATGCGCGTGGCCGGCGACACGGTCCTGGTGCCTATCACCCTGCAAATTCCCAATAACCAGTTGAGCTTTCAGAGCAAGGACGGCGTGCACACCGCCACTCTCAACCTCTTTGCCCGCGTGACCACCCTGAGCGGCCGCACCGTGCAGACCTTTGAAGACACCGTCCGCCGCGATTTCCCCGATTCGCTCTTGCAGGCCTCGCTGAAAACCTCGTCCATTTACCAAAAAGCGCTTCCTCTGCGCTCCGGCCTTTACCGCCTGGACGTGGTGCTGAAAGATACCACCAGCAACAACGTGGGCGTCATCAACACACGGCTTGCCGTCCCGCCCTTTGACGATGACGAACTGCAAGCCAGCACCCTGATTCTGGCCGACGAGATTGCTCCCGTGGCGGCCAAGGATATCGGCATCGGCATGTTTGTCATCGGCTCGACGAAAGTGCGGCCGAAATTGGACCAGAGTTTCGGCGCCAATCAGCCGGTGGGCATCTATTTCCAGGTCTATAACCTGAAAATTAACCAGGACACCCACAAAAACAACGCTTCGGTCGATATTCAAATCTTTCAAGGCGATAAAGCCGTCAAGCACGTGACGCAGACATCCGAGCAGCTGCACGAAACAGGCGAACAATTGACCGTACAAGAGTCCATACCGGCACAGACCTTGCCGCCCGGCAACTATCGCATCGAGATCAAGACCACCGATGCGCTCGCCAATCAAAGCATCTCCCGATCGGCCGAGTTCAAGGTTACGGCCCCGGCTAACGTGACCACGGCGGCGCAAACGTCTTCCGCGAGGTGATACGAGTGAAGCTGTTGCGAATCGGGGCCTTCGCGCTATGCGGCATTTGCCTCCTCGGTGCTGCGTCCGCCTTTGCCGCCAATGATTCCGGTAAGCTGAGCGGTTACGTGGCCGATCCGGCCGGCAATCCGCAAATGGGAGCGACCGTGTGGCTCACTCCGGAGTTTGCGGGTGGCCGCGCCGTCGAGCTGCTTACCGACGAAAACGGCATCTTCGTAAGCCAGAGGCTTCGTCCGGGGTTGTATTCGGTCAAGGTCACGCTCGCCGGATTCATGCCTTCCTTTCAGAATAGCGTTGACGTTAAGGCCCATCTCAACACCTCGCTGCACATCGAGCTCGATTCGATCTTCGCGTCTGTCGGTCAATTGCACCACAAGCCCTCCAAGCTCCCTGAACCTGACGATTGGAAATGGGTTCTGCGCACCGCCAGTTCTTCGCGGCCGGTGCTGCAGCTGCGCGACGGCACGGTCATCATTGCCAATCGGTCCCAGGAAGAAAAAAGCGACCAGCCTCGTGCCACCGTCGGCCTTACCAATGGTTCCGTTCGGCCCGGCGCCTCTTCCGCCCGCCCTGGGAGTATGGGTACAGACGTTTCCTACGACCAGAACTTAGGCGGAGCGGGCAAGCTCCTGATGGCCGGGGAGTTCGACTATGACCAGACCCTTCCGGGCACGCTGGGCGGCTCCGTCGCAACTCTTTGGGTACCCAGCGGCCAGTTTGGGGTTGGTCCCGAAACCACCCTCATCGTCCATCAAGTCCGCCTGGGCGACTCGGGCAGATCGATCCGCACCATGCGCTTCGAGAATTCCGAGCAAATCGGCTTTGGCAACCATGTCGTCATGGAATATGGCGGTGAATATCTCTCCGGGGGGCTGGTGGGCGACACGGTGTCGTCCGTGCGGCCGCACGCCCGCGTGGGCGTGCGAATCTCCCCCCATTGGGGCGCCGCTTTCTTACTGGAGACCGATCCGGACGCCTATGGCTTCCGAGCGCAGACGCCGGAAGCGGAGCCAGCCATCGCTGCGCTCCAGACCGGCCCGGTAATCGTCTGGGGTCCCGGACGACCGGTTCTAAACGGCGGATGGCACGAGGAGTTCGCTGTTCACCATGACCTGGGACGCCGCGGGCGCATTGAAGGCGCCGCATTTCGCGACGATTCCTCCCACGAGGCCGTCTTTGCGACATTGATGCAATCGGCGGATCCCTATTCGCCTTCCGGCGGCTTCTTCCCGGGACCCTTTGCGCACGACGCCGGGGCTGCGGGCTTCTGGGGCACGCGGTTAATCTATCGCGAGAAAATCTCCGAGCATATCGAAGTGGCGGGCGTATATGCCTGGGCTGGCGCTCTCGCGCCGGACGGCCAGGATTCATCGCTCTCCAAACTGCCGGGAATGTTCGAAACCCGCTACCGCCATAGCGTTGCCGCTCGCCTGGCCGGCAAGCTTCCTAAGACCCGGACGGAACTGGCGGCCAGTTACAAATGGGTGAACGGCACCGTGGTCAGTCGCCAGGATCTCTACGGCGATGCTTCCCTAGGTGTCGATCCTAATCTCAGCCTCTCCATCCGGCAACGGCTCCCCTCCTTCATCATGTCCGGCCGCTGGGAGGCCTTAGCCGACTTTCGCAATATGCTCGGTCAGGGGTACGTCTCCATGGAAACGCAGCAAGGAGCCATGCTCGTGATGCCTGTGGAGCGCTCGTTCCGGGGTGGGTTGAGTTTCCAGTTCTAGCGTGGTCTTTTCCGTATTTGGTAGATCCCTACGAGAAAGCGTATTGCCCGTGCGAATATTTTCGTACGACTCATGTATCCTTCTGTCTTCAAATCGCTTAACTGCCACTAAATTTCATATGGCACGGTATAGAACGTGCTACGCTTTTTCAGCAAGGACTGACGCTGAACTGCGCCACATATGATCCGCGACAACCAAACCATCGGGGCCAAGCTCAGCGCCCTGCTCCTAGTGCTTCTTACGATCACGATGGCCGTTTTTGGAGTCGTGAACTTCCAGCAGCGCCTGGCCTTCGAAGTTCCCGATGATGGCATCACTTGGCTCGATAGTTCTCAGGGAGTCCACGCGGCGGTAGTAACCCCTGGCTCCCCAGGTGAGCGCGCCGGGATAAAGCCCGGCGACGTGCTGGTTTCCGTCGACGGCCAGCCTGTCTTTCGCTCCATCGACGTCGTCAAGCGCCTCTGGGTACTGGGCATCTGGTCGCGCGCCAGTTATCAACTCAGCCGCCAGAATCGCGTCTTCGATACCTCCGTGATCACGGCGCCAGCTCCTAAGCCTCTGTCTCTCGAAAATTACCTGCGCGTCGTCGGCCTGCTCTACCTCTTCATCGGCCTCTTCATTTTCGTCCGTCGCTGGAACGCTGGACGCGCCGTCCACTTTTATCTGTTCTGCCTGGCCTCCTTCGTCCTTTGCTCCTTTCATTACACGGGCAAGCTGAATGCCTTCGATTGGGAGATCTACTGGGCCAAGGCCGCCGCCCTTGTCGCCGCACCCGCCCTTTTGGTCCATTTTGCGCTGGTCTTCCCGGAAAGAAGCCTGGCGCGCAAAGCCACGCAGCGCCTCCTCATCTGGGCCTGCTATCTGCCCGCGGCGGCTTTGTTGATGCTGCACATTTCCGCGGCCCTGGGCTTCGCCGGTTTCTTTCCCTCCTTCACCTCGCGTCTGGCGCTCGATCAATTGGAGCTGGTCTATCTCGGATCCTACTTCCTCTTGGCGGCGGCGATTTTCCTGTACAGCTACCGCCAAACTCCCAGCGGATTCTTGCGCCAGCAGTTGAAGTGGATCACCGGCGGCACGCTGGCCGGCATTCTGCCCTTCGCCGCGCTTTACATCCTGCCGTTCTCGCTGGGCGCGGTCCCCCGCCCCTGGATGAACCTCTCGGTGCTATCCCTTGCGCTCGTCCCGTTGTGTTTCGCCTACGCCATCGTGCGCTATCGCCTGATGGACGTAGACATCATCTTCAAGCGCGGCTTGGCCTATACCGCGGCGACTGCGGCCATCATCGCGCTCTATGTCGCACTGGTCGCCTTGATCGGCGGCCTGTTTCATACGGCGTGGCCGTCGGGCCTGCTGGGCGAAATCATGGCCATTGTCATCGCCGCGTTCTTGTTTCAGCCCTTCCGCGACTGGACCCAAGCCCGCCTGGACCGCTTTTTCTATCGCGATCGCCTCAACTACCGTCGCACGTTGATTGAGTTCGGCCGCACGCTCACGGGCGAAGTGCGCATCGAACCCATGCTCGCTTCCGTAATGGAACGCCTTTCGCAAACTCTGCTGGTCGACCGCCTGGCCGTTTTCCTTGAAGACGCTTCCGGCAATGGCCAGGTTCGCATGGTGCGCTCCCAAGGCTTGCGTGCTCCGCTTTCCGACGATGCCCTGGACTTGAGCTTCCTCTCCTCCGGCCGCCCGGAACTGGCCCGCGGCTATCTTTTCTACGAATCCTCTCGCGCCGCCCGCAACGAGAGCCCCTCCGTGCAGCGCACGCTCGACGAGCTCGACCTCCACTACTTCATCCCTTGCCGCATTCATGACCGCATCGTCGCCGTCCTGGGTTTGGGCAAGACCGTCGACGGCGATTTCCTCACCAGTGAGGACGTCGAACTGCTCTTCACCATCGCCGGCTACGTAGCCATCGCCCTCGATAATGCCCAGCTCTACACCTCGCTCGAGCAGAAGGCCCGCCAGATCGAGCACCTCAAGGATTTCTCCGAAAATATCGTCGAGTCCATGAACGTCGGCGTCCTGGCCGTGGACTTCGAGGGCCGCATCGAGTTTTGGAATAACCAGCTGGAACGCTCGCTGGGCATCGAGCGCGCCGAAGCCATCGGGCGCGCCATCGAAGAGATTCTCTCCGCCGATCTGGTGGCCGAAATTGCCTCCCGCGCCGAGGAAGAGCGCGTCACCAATCTCTATAAGTTCCCCCTGCGCAACCGCAGCGGGCGCACCCTGGTGGTGAATGTCTCCATCGCTCCGCTCACCGGAAAAACAGGCAAGCGCATGGGCAGGCTAATCCTGGTCGACGACATCACCCAGCGCATGCAGCTCGAAGAGCAGCTTCTGCAGACCGAAAAGCTCACCTCGCTCGGCTTGCTCGCCGCCGGCGTGGCTCACGAAGTGAATACGCCGCTCGCCGTCATTTCCAACTATGTGCAGATGCTCGCCAAGGCGCTGCCTCCCAACGATCCGCGCCATAAATTAACCGACCGCATCGTCAAACAAACTTTCCGCGCCAGCGAGATCGTCAATAATCTGCTCAATTTCTCGCGCACCGGCGGCGCCGAGTTCAAGGAAGTGAATCTCAACCAGGTCATCGAAGAGACTCTCACCCTGGTGGCGCATCCCTTTCGCGCCTCGAGCGTCCAGGTCGTCCGCAATCTCGACGCCGATCTCCCCAGCGTTCTCGGATCGAACAACCGCTTGCAGCAGGTCTTCCTCAATCTTTTCCTGAACGCCAAGGACGCCATGCCTTCCGGAGGCATGCTCGAAGTGCGCAGCGCCGCCAATAATGGCTCGGTCGAAATCGAAATCACGGACACGGGCATGGGCATTCAGCGCGAAAATCTGCACCGCGTTTTCGACCCCTTCTTCACCACCAAAGCCACCGGCCGCGGCACCGGTTTGGGTCTCTCCGTAAGCTATGGGATCATTAAGGAGCACGCCGGCAAGATTGAGGTGCGCTCCACCCCCGGCAAAGGCGCCTCTTTCCGCATGGAGTTTCCGGCGGTAAGGAAAGCGGTTCATGCCTAATGGCTCGATCCTGGTCATAGACGACGAAGCGGAAATTCGCGAGGGTCTCGAACTTCTTCTTTCCTCCGAAGGCTACTCCGTCTCCCTCGCCGACACCGGCGAATCCGGGCTCGCGCGCCTCGAGCAGGAGCCCTATGATCTGCTGCTTCTCGACGTCAACTTGCCCGATCGCAACGGCCTCGATCTGCTTCGCGACATTCGCCAGCACGACGCCCATCTGCCCATCGTCCTGATCACCGCTTACGGATCGATCGACATGGCCCGCCAGGCCTTCAAAAGCGGCGCTCAGGACTACATCACCAAGCCCTGGTCCAATGACGAGCTCCTCGCTCAAGTCGCCCTGGCTGTGGAAGGCCGCCGGCTGCGCGAAGAAAACGTCCAGCTCAAGCGTGCGCTCAAGCAGCGCTACGATTTCCCGAACATCATCGGCAAGGGCGAACGCATCGTTTCCGTTTTGGATCTCGTCGCCCAGGTTGCGCCTTCCCGCTCCACGGTTCTCATCGTGGGCGAAAGCGGCACGGGCAAGGAACTCATCGCCAAGGCCATCCATTCCGCGTCCCCTCGCGTGGATAAACCCTTCGTGGCCGTCAATAGCGGCTCCATTCCGGTCGATCTTCTGGAATCCCAGCTTTTCGGCCACGTCAGGGGCGCCTTCACCAGCGCCGTCGCCTCCAAAAAAGGCCTTTTCGAAGTGGCCGACCAGGGCACCATCTTCTTCGATGAAATTTCCACCGTCAGCCTGGAAACGCAGGCCAAGCTCCTGCGCGTAATTCAGGAGCGCGAATTCATGCGCCTGGGCGGCACGGAAAATATCAAAGTCGATGTGCGCATCGTCGCCGCTTCCAATGTCGATCTCCTAAGCCTGGTTCGCGCCGGCCGTTTCCGCGAGGATCTATTCCATCGCCTCAACGTCATCGCTCTCACGTTGCCGCCGCTTCGCGAGCGCCGCGAGGATATTCCTCTGCTGGTGAATCATTTCCTGCGCCAGTTTTCGCAGGAGAACAATCGCCCTTTGGGCCGCTTCACGCCGTCAGCCATGAAGCTGCTGATGGAATATGGGTGGCCGGGCAACGTTCGCGAATTGGAAAATGTCGTCGAGCGCGCCGTGGTTCTCTCCACCCGTGAGGAGTTCGACGCCGATCTGCTTCCCGAATCGCTCCTCACCCGCGGATTGGTCGGCGATACCCGCCTGCGCCTCTCCGAACTTCTGAACTCCCTGGCGAGAGCGGGCAATAACCATCCCGGCTCCGGACACGCTGCGCCGTCCTTGTTTCAAATCATGGAGCTGATTGAACGCCGTGTGATCGTCGATATGCTGGAGCAGACCGCCTGGAATCAGACCGAAGCGGCCGAGCGCTTTCAGATTCCGCTCTCCACCTTGAACCAGAAAATCAAACGCCTGGGAATCGAGATTCGCCGCCGCGCCTCCAGCCGTGGCCCGGAAGACGCCACACCTCACGCCGAAGCCGCCGACACCCCCAACTGACTCTCCGCGGATTTTCTACTGGCGGCTCCTAAATCATCTTCGTGCGTCGCGGCTTTAGCCCCGACAACAAAGCTGGGAAGCCAAAGGGACACAGCCGTGCCCCGCACGCACCTCCAAAAGCGCTGTCAAACCCAGCAGTGCTGTTTGCCGATGTCGGTGAGGAATCTGCTTCTTGCCTTCTTTGGCGGAAGGAACATCCCCATATGCTCGGCTTGTGGGTCAGGGCTTCAGCTTCAGCCCTGACAACTAGGATGGGAAGCCAAGGGGCTTTAGCCCCTGACACTAACCTAGTGTTCCTGCTTCGCGGCAGGCACCGCCGGGCCGGCATACCCCTTCGGCATCAGGGTCGTCGCCAAGTCCACCCCGGAAAGATCCACGCCCTCCAGGTCCGTCTCGCGCAGGATGGTCACGCCCATATCCGCGCCTGCAAACTGCGCGCCCTTGATATTCGCGGAGCGAAAATTTGCGTTTCGCAGGTTGGCGCGGCGGAAATCCGCCTCGCCCAGATCGCAGCGAAAGAATTCCACGCCGCTGGCTTCCACTTCGCTCAGGTCGGCGCCGTGCAAATCCGATTCCGTCAGGTCCGAATTGCGCAGATCGGCCCCGCGCAGCCGCGCTCCCGCTAAGCTCGCGTGCGTGAGCTTGCTTTGCCGCAGGTTCGCTCCTTCCAGATTGGCTTTCTCCAGAATCGCGCCGGTAAGATTCGCGCCGCGCAGGTCCGCCATTCTTAGATCCGCCTCGCGCAGATCGGCGCGCTTGCCGCCGGGCTTGCCGAGAAAATGATTGCGGTGCGCTTCCAGAATCTCCACCAGAGTCCGGCCCTGGTGCCGAATGCGCTTCGGCTTGCGCCAACCGCTTTTCCCCGTGATCAAATCCCAAAGTCCCATTTGCCCGTCCCTCTGGATAAAACGATTAGATGAAGCCGATCCCTCGGCTCATTCTATTGAGAATCGCCGCAAAAATCAGCCCTCGTTAACGCCAGCGTCAAAGTCAGCCAGACACATCGGTTTCCTCTCCGCCGTTTCCCGTGCTCCCTTCCGTCCCGTCGCTCGAAGTTGTGATAACTTAGAAATGATCGTTCTTCGCCGCGGGAATCGTGAAGCCATGCAAACCTCGAAGCCCTCGCGTATTCCATCGTTTCTAAACTGCAGATGGTCCGAGGCGCATTCGCGCCTTTTGGCGCTGGCTTTCGCGGCGTTTTTGGCCATCGCCCTGCCCATTTCCGCCGCCCAGGAAAAGCAAAGCGGCGAAATCGTAGCCAATCTCGCCGCCGGACGGGTGGTCTTCTGCGTCACTCATGACGCCATCATCGTCGCGGCCACCAGCGGAGGCGGTGAAGTTGGCTCGCGTCCGCCCACTGTGCTTCCCGTCAGCCCCGGCCGCGTGGGCGTCCTGCTCGGCGCCATCGAATGGACCGTGCCGTCTACCGGCAAGATCACGCGGTTTGACGCCGATCTGCCCTCTGTCGCTTCGGACGCCCTGCGCCGCCCCGCGCAGAAGCCTCTGGACCAGCCTTCCGAGATCGAGGATATCGGCGTCGGAATGCTGGAAGAGATCCGCCCCCTGGTGGAGCAAATTCACCATAAGCTCGATCTCGCGCCGGACGAGCCTCTGGTGGAATTGATTCTCGCCGATTACGTGCAGAATTACGGACCCGAAATCTGGACCTTGCAATATCGTGTGCGCCAGGAAAATCTCGGGGGGGATTTCTGGCAGACCCGTATCCTCCGCCCCGCCTATTTCCAGCTTTATCCGCCGGAAAAAGGCCAAGCGCATACTTTCGTCGAAGCGGATTACCCGGCGAATGTTCCCCGGCTCGATTTGGCGGAGCATGTCGCGCGCCGCGATCCGCAGTTCGAGCGTATCGGCAACTCCTCACGCGAGTCATCCCAGGCATTTGACTTGATCGCGGGAGGGAACAGCATGAAGGCGCTCTCCTCGCCCGTCTCGGACTTCATGCGCGCCGCTATTCCGCTCGCGGGCGGAGACAACCAGAGCCTGGTCATGGCGTTACTCGATATGGATCGCGGCTTTCAATGGATCCTCGCGCCGCAGAAGCCCATTCCCGCGGGCAAAGCGCCCAGCGAACCCGATGCGCCCTCGTTGCGCCAGCGGGGACCTCGCCCGCAATAACTCCGCGCCGAGCTTTCGCTCTTTTATCGTCCGCCATGGCCGTGTAGAACGAGTGGCACAGCCACTCTTGGCTGTGCGGAACAAGCGCCGCAACGAATCGATCGGGGACAAGCGGATCGGCGGGATCGCCCCGCGCTACTTAGCAAAAGACTTTTCCGCGAATTGCTGCTTCACTCGCGCGCTCTTCTCCGCGACGGACTTGGCCAGCTCCTGCTTGTATGCAACCAGCTGCTCGGCCACTCCCGCATCGAATGTGGCGATGATCTCCGCCGCATAGATTGCTGCGTTGATGGCTCCGGGCTTGTCGATGGCCATCGCCGCCACTGGCACTCCCGCCGGCATCTGCACGCTGGAAAGCAGCGAGTCGATGCCGGACAGCACCGTCGTGGCCATGGGCACCGCGATCACCGGCAACGTCGTCAGCGCCGCCACCACGCCCGCCAGGTGCGCCGCGCCGCCCGCCGCTACGATCACCGCCTTCAGCCCTCGATCAATTGCCGTGGTCGCGTACTCATGCGTCCGCGCAGGCGAGCGGTGCGCCGACACAACCTCGATCTCGAACGGGATGGAAAACTTCGCCAGCATCTTCGCCGATTCGCTCATGATCGGAAGATCGGTATCCGAACCCATGATGATTCCCACCAGGGGCTTCTCTCTAGTTCCGTCGCTCTTGCTCAACGCGTCCCTCCATTCGTGGCATTAGACTGGCATCTACGATTTCAATTGCATCGCCTCGCGAAATTCTCCCGCCTTCGATCACCCGGCACAATATCCCCCTGCGATTCTCCAGCTCCTTCTGCAGCCCCATGCGAATCTCGTCCATGCGCGAACAGGGCTGGCAGGGAACCGTCACCTCGAGTATGGCCTCGCCCATGCCAAGCCGTTGCCCAGGCCGCAGCTCCGCCAGGTTCAAGCCGGCGGTCGTTATGTTTTCTCGAATCGTTCCCGGCAGCAAGCCGAATTCGCGAAGCGTCTCGATGTCCACGAGCAGCACTTGCCGTTTGCTTCCCACCCGCCCATGTATACAGCCGAGGAAACCTCGATCCGTCACGGCCAGCGCTTGCTCAACGGGCTTCATCGCCTTCCGGCGCTCGACGGCGATGAAGACGTTCGAGACCTGCGCCATCGCTCAAGCCTCCCCTGCATTCGCCAGCCGGCAAGCCGCCAGAGCGATGTCGCTGCGATATTGCCGTTTCGGAAAGTCGATGTAACGAACAGCATCATACGCAGCGCGACGCGCGAGTTCCAGGCTATCTCCCACTGCCGTCACGCCTAAAACTCTACCACTACTAGTGTAGTATGACTCTCCTTCTCGTCTCGTACCGGCATGAAATACCATAACGCCGGGCAAAGACGCTGCCTTCGGGAGCCCGTGAATCTCCTGGCCCGCCTCATATTTGCCAGGATAACCTCCAGAGGCCATAACCACGCAAATACTTGCCCCACGCCGCCAATCCAGCTGCTTCGTTCGCAATTGGCCTTGCGCTGTAGCCATCAAGAGGTCGCCCAGATCGGAATCTATGCGCGGAATGATCGCCTGAGTTTCTGGATCACCCAACCGGCAATTGAATTCAAGCACTTTAGGGCCGCTCGCCGTCAGCATAAGCCCAAAATAGAGAAAGCCGCGGTATTTCCAGCCTTCTTTTCCGAACGCGCCCATTGTCGGCTGGACGACGTCTTTCAGAATTTGCTTCTCTGCCGCGTCTGAAACAATGCCGTCGCAAGAATAGGCGCCCATACCGCCTGTATTGGGCCCTTGATCGCCGTCAAATACTCTCTTGTGATCGCGAGTAGCCACCAGGGGAACAAAATAGTCGCCATCGCTCAGCACGATAAAGGAAAGCTCATCACCAACTAATGCCTCTTCAATCAATAGTTTAGCAGCTCCGCTCCCAAACTCCTTCTTTCCCAGAACCCGATCCGCAAAATCACCCGCTTCGCCGTACGACTTTGCCACCAATACGCCTTTGCCCGCGCATAAACCATCCGCTTTCAGCACCAGCGGATAGGCAAGACTCTCGAGTCTTATAATTGCCTCGGCAGCTGATGAAAATGTGCCATAAGACTGCGCTGTAGGGATCCCGTGCCGATTCAAGAACTCCTTCGCGAATATTTTGCTTCCTTCAAGGCGCGCACATTCCCTGGACGGCCCGACAATCGGCAGCCCTCGGAGCCCGAATTCATCCGAAATCCCATCCACAAGCGGTTGCTCCGGCCCCACAACAGTCAGATCCGCCGCCAACTTCGCCGCGAGATCCGTCACGCCCTTGATATCCGCGAGATTTCCGGCGAGACACTCCGCCTGCTGCGAAATTCCGCCATTCCCGGGCATGCACCAGATCTTCGATACGGAAGCGCTTTGGGCCAGCTTCCAGACCAGCGCGTGTTCGCGGCCGCCGCTTCCTATGACCAGGACTTTCATGAGTTGCCAACATTATGTCGGGACGCCGCGCCCTGTCAACGCTGGAGCCGCCCTAGGAGCATGAGCAACTCGTGGACGTTCTTGTGCTAGCGCCAAATTAATGCTTTCATCGATGCCGATTTGAGCCCAACGACGTGACTGAAGAAGCCACAACCTCGCTTTCGCTGGCCGAGATCGCCAATTCGCTTGCCCCGTACATAACTGCGCCTCTGGCCGATCCGCAGCTCGCAAAAATCGCGGCCTATTTGAAGCTACTCAAGAAGTGGAACCAGACCATTCCGCTGACCTCCATCGAAGACGATTCGGAGATCGTTGCGCGCCACTTTGGGGAGAGTATTTTCGCCGGCCGCTTCCTGGGCCTTGGAACTGGTCGGCTCGCCGACGTCGGCAGCGGAGCCGGCTTTCCCGGGCTGCCCCTGAAGATCGTTTTTCCGTCCGTACGCGTAACTCTAATCGAGCCCAACGTGAAAAAATGCGCCTTTTTACGCGAAGTGAAGGAAGTTCTGTGCCTGGAAAGCGTGGAAATAGCCCGCAGCACCTACGAAAATCTCGCTTCGCCCCCCGAATCCTTTGATTTCATCGCTTCCCGAGCTCTGGGAGGTTACCGCCGATTACTACAATGGTCGCGACAGGCTCTCAGCGCCGGCGGTCGCGTAATCCTATGGCTCGGCGTTGACGATTCCACCTCGATCAGCCGCTTGGAAGGCTGGAGATGGCAATTGCCCGTCAATATCCCCGAATCAAAGCGCAGGGTGCTCCTGATTGGGCAACCCATATCGTCAATTGTTTCACGTGAAACAATTTCCTCGTAGTCGGGCGCTGCACTTGCCGTTTCCGCGCAATTCTGGCCCTTCCACTCCCGCACAATGTTTCACGTGAAACAATTTTCAGCACGCGCCACGAAAATCGGCTCCGCGCTCATGAAATATCTTGCACTCAACGCATTCTCTCTGCTAAATTGCCGCGCCGAAGCGGCGTAGTCACTAAGGAGTTGATTTGGCGCGCGTAATCGCTGTGGCCAATCAAAAGGGCGGCGTAGGCAAGACCACTACGGCAATCAATCTTTCCGCTTCCATCGCAGCGGGAGAGCAGCCCACCCTCCTCATCGATTCTGATCCCCAAGCAAACAGCACCACCGGCCTCGGCTTCCAAAAGGATCCCTCCCGTCGAACTCTTTATCACACCCTCGTTCTCGGCGAGAATCTGAACAGAATCATCGTCAAGACCCAGGTCGAAGGTCTCGATCTCATTCCTTCGGACAAGAATCTGGCCGGTGCCGCCCTGGAGCTGGCAAGCGCTGATCGCCGCGAATACCGTTTCAGAGAGGTCATCGAGCAGCTTCGCTCGCAATATCGCTTCATCATCATCGATTGTCCGCCCGCGCTCGATCTCATCACCCTGAATGCCTTGGTCGCCAGCGACTCTGTGTTGATTCCGGTCCAGTGCGAATACCTCGCCCTGGAAGGGGTTTCCGAGCTACTCGATACGCTCATGCGCATTCGGCGAACTCTAAACCCGACCTTGGCCGTCGAGGGCATCGTCCTGACCATGTATGACGAGCGCACCACCCTTTCGCGGCAAGTCGCCGCCGATCTCCGAAGCTTCTTTGGCACTCAAGTTTTCGAAAGCGTAATTCCGAGAAATGTGCGGCTTGCCGAAGCTCCTAGCCACGGAAAGCCCATTTTGTTTTACGACATTCATAGTAGAGGTGCCGAAGCCTATATCCAACTTGCCAGGGAGGTAATTGCCAATGGCCAGAAACGCGCTGGGGCGGGGGCTGGGAGCGCTAATTCGGGAGCCTGAACCGCAAGTTCCCGAAGCAGCCCAGATTCCTGTCGTCCCTTATGCCCAGCCCGCTCCAGGGCTGGCCGGATCGCAGCTTGTCGATATCGACCTGATCGAGCCCAGCCCCTATCAACCGCGCACTCACTTTGCCGAAGACGCACTGGCCGAGCTGGCCCAGTCCATTCTGGTCAGCGGAATCATTCAGCCGCTGGTGCTGCGTCGCGTCGGCTCTCGCTTCCAGCTGCTGGCCGGCGAAAGGCGCTGGCGTGCCGCCCAGCGCGCCGGCTTGGGTCGTGTGCCCGCTGTCATTCGCGAAGTCACAGACGAGGCCGCGCTGGAAATCACCCTGGTCGAGAACATCCAGCGCGAGAACCTGAACGCCATCGAAGAGGCCCGCGCCTACGAGCGCCTCATGAGCGAGTTTCACTTGACCCAGGAAGAAGTCGCCGCGAAAACCGGAAAAGACCGCGCCACCGTCGGCAACGCCACTCGCCTTCTGCGTCTGGAGAAGCCCATCCTCGAGCTCATCGAGGACGGCCGCCTGTCTCCCGGGCACGGCCGCGCGCTTCTCGGAATACTCGATCCGCAGCTTCGCCTGGAGTTGGCGCAGCGCGCCTCCCGCGGCCGCATGACCGTCCGCCAACTCGAGCGCAGCGCCTCTCGCAAGGCCCGCGCCATCGACGATGAGCCTGCCGAGCCGCCGCTCGACGCCAACGCGCGCGCCGCTCTCCAGCAAATGGAGCATGCGCTGGGAATGCGCGTTCGGCTGCGCAAGCCGGCGAAAAATCGGCCCGGCGAATTGGCCATCGAGTATTACGAAGAGTCCCAACTGGTGTGGCTGTACGACCGGCTTGTTACTCAGAAGTGAACACTACGTACGTAGTATTGTGCGATTGCCCTTGTCTCCCGCGATCGCGCTCTGAAACAATTGCCCCTTCCAATGCCTCTCCCAGCGAGGCCCGCCGAGGTGATCTCTGCCCTGGAAGTTCGGAAAACGAGAAAGTGCGCCTGCACCGGCCTGGACCGGTTTCCTCGATAAATCGGTCCGTTTCGAGGGCACTCTGGAGTGTCCGGGAACGTTTCGCGTGGAAGGCGAGATCAAGGGGCTGCTGATCTCCACCCAGACGCTCATCCTGGGCGAAGAAGCTCGCGTGGAAGGTCAGATCGAAGGCAACCACATCGTCATCTCCGGACGTTTCAACGGCATTATTCGCGCAACCGGACGAGTCGAAATTCACGATAAAGGAATCGCCACCGGAGAGATCTTTACCAGCTGCCTGGTTATCGAGCCGGGCGGTGTCTTCGACGGTCAGTGTCACATGGCTGCGGCTTCGGAAGCGGCCAAGCCCATCACCATCCCCATTCGCGCCGCCCAAGCGGGATAAATTCCGCGCGACTCTCTCGCCGGCAAGAATTTATATTTTTAGCTTAGCGGAGTGCTGCCCGGCCAGAACCGCCGCGGAAGAATGCATCGAGAGCCCATCTAGAGCGCGCTAAGAGCCCCTTAAGATCCCGCTAAGAGCGAAGTGTCGCTGCCGGCGTCGCCGGCTTCGCCGCGCCGGTCTTGGACTTGCCCATGGCCGCCTCGACGCCCTTGCGGATGGTCTCGTTCCAATCCTGGTGCGGCACCGGCGAGTTTTGCGCGGCGATATAAAGGCGCAGCGCCTGATCGCGCCGCTCCAGCTGCCGGAGATAGATCCTTCCCGCGGAGATCAGCGCGAGCACGGAGTGGCGATCTTCCGGCCAGGCTTGCGCCAGTTTTTCGTATTCGCTCGCGGCGCGTTCCCACTGCTGTTGGTTCTCCACATGGCGGCAAAGCTCGAGCCATGTTGCGGCTGGCATTTTCGTGCCGCCGGCCCGGTCGTAGTCCTCGTAATCCTGCCAGGCGGCATCGCCGCTCTGGAGCTTCAAATGAACCTGGCACGCTGTTTCCAGGGATGCTAAGTAAGATGGCGTATCGCCCTTTCGATAGTAGATGCTGGGCAGCATCTCATACGCGTCCACGGAAGCGGGTTTTTCCGCAATCAGCGCTTTCAGCTCGGAAATGGCTTCTTCGATTTGCCCGTTTTCGATCAGGTCGGTGGCCTTGACGATGCGTGGATCGGCTGACCAGCCCACCTTATCCTCGATGATTCGGTCCGCCTTCTGTTCGAGCCCGCTGTAGCGCAGAATTAACGCCATCACCGCGCCAAAGCCGAAGCCGCCAATATGCGCCCAGTAAGCCACGCCTCCGCTCTCGCCCGCCAGCACTCCGGAGAGAATCTGCAATCCCAGCCACAAAGGCAAAACGGCGAAGGCCGGCACCTTGAAGCGGTAGAGCCGCGGCCGCACAATCCAATAGAAAAATCCAAACTGGATTTTCGTCTTGGGGAATCGCACCAGAAAGCCGCCCATCAGCGAAGCAATCGCGCCTGATGCGCCAATCACAGGTATTAATCCGTGCGGGTACACCAGCGCATAACCCCACAGCGCCGCCACGCCGGAAATCAAATAAAAGGCCGCGTACAGAGGCCGGCCCCAGGTATCTTCCAGCACTGCCCCCGCCAGCCACAGGAACCACATGTTAAAGATCAGGTGCATCCATCCTTCGTGCAAGAAATTGGCGGTCAAGAAACTGATCGCCGATGGATGCGAGGGGTAGAACGCAAAGCGCCCCAGGATGGACTCGGCGCGCATTTGGTCCAGTTGGCCGGCCAGCCGCGTCATCTCCTCCTCGCAGCGCAGATCCGTCCACGAACGCATGTCCACGTCCCAGGCATTCAGCGGAGTGTGATCCGGAGAAGAGAGAACGTCCCACGTTTTTGCTTGCTGCTGGCGGAAGCTGTCCACCAGCTTTTGCTCCGCCGGAGCCATGGGGGTGCCGGGATGGGCCGCGGCCAGGAGAATGATGTGCTGCTGGATTTCCGCCGTCTGTTTCCCTTCGTTTTCCATGGTCCAGTGCGTGCCAAGGAAAACGACCACGTTCAAAGCAATAATCGCTATCGTGACAAAGGGCCAGCGCCGGCCGTGCATGTTTTCGTGACTCAGCGGAATGATCACGGCGATGCCTCCACATCAGGATCGAGACCTAGGACCCGACCCTGCACTCCAACAAAAAGCGTCGCCAGGCCTGCGCGGCGCGCCCACGGCAAAACATCGCATTTATTCTGGCAGTTGCCTCTGCCCGCTGGGCCTGTCCCTCCTCTAGATTTCCCCTATCGGTTAACCCCGTAATCGCTCCAGCACAATCTATGCCTACGAACTGAGAGCGGCTTGCCGATGCCCGTCCGGCGCGCAGCGCATCGTTTGCGGCTATAATCAAAAATCTACGAATCGGAGAGATCGATGCTCGAGCAGGTGAAGCTCACGGCCACCGTGAAGGCTGCCGGCTGCGCCGCTAAATTAAGCCCCGGTATCCTGGACGCGGTCCTGCGCCGCTTGCCCCGGCAAACCGACGCGAACGTGCTGGTGGGATTCGAAACCAGCGACGACGCCGGCGTTTATCGCCTGAGCCCCGGCATTGCCCTGGTGCAGACCGTCGACTTCTTCACTCCCATCGTCGACGATCCTTTCTCCTTCGGCCAGATTGCCGCCGCCAACGCGCTCAGCGACGTTTACGCCATGGGCGGCCGCCCCATCTCAGCGCTTTCGATCGTCGCCTTTCCGGAATCGGGCGACGTCGACACTCTCGACCAGATTCTCCGCGGAGGCCTGGCCAAAATGACCGAAGCGGGCTGCACGGTAATCGGCGGCCACTCCATTCGCGACGACGATATGAAGTTCGGCTATGCCGTTACGGGCCTGATCGATCCGGAGCGCGTCTGGCGCAATGTAGGAGCGCGGCCCGGCGATGCTCTGCTGCTGACCAAGCCTCTTGGCGCCGGCGTAATTTCCACCGGCCTGAAGCAAGGGCGCATACCCGAGGACGCTATCGCCGCCGCCACATCTTCCATGGCGCGTTTGAACCGCGACGCCTCCGAGGCAGTGGCCGAAATCGAGGAGCGCACTCCGGGCAGCGTTCACGCCGTCACGGACGTCACTGGCTTCGCGCTGCTAGGCCATGCGCGGGAAATGGCCGTGGGCAGCGGCGTCTCTTTGGCCATCGATCACGCTGCGATCGAATATCTGCCCGGCGCGGTGGCCGCTTCGCGCGCCGGCTTCTATTCCGGCGGGCTCAAGAATAACCGCCAGTTCATCGGCGACTGCGTGGCCTTCCAGCCGTCGGTTCCGGAGGAGTTTCGCAATCTGCTTTTCGACCCGCAGACGTCCGGCGGACTTCTCGTCGCGGTGGAAGCCGCTCAAGCCGATGCTCTTCTCGCGGCGCTCGTCGCTCGCAAAGTTTCGGCGCGCCGCATCGGGCGCGTCCTCGAAAAGCGCTCGCCTCTGATGGAGGTCAGCTGATCTTCTTCCATTGCCCCGCCTCTTTTCCGCAATCGCATGGATACCATCACTCACGGCATCGTTGGCGCTCTAATCGGCAAAGCCTTTTTCGCCGGCGAGCCGTCCCGCGCGCCGTTCTCCTGGCGCGAGCCGCCCAAGACCGCCGGCCGCGTGGCCATCCTCGCCTGCACGATTGGCGCGGTCTTTCCGGATATCGACGTCCTCGCCGGGCCGCTTGCTCACAATAGCCTCGCCATGCTGACCTGGCATCGCACCATCACGCACTCTGTGGTCATGCTGCCCGTCTGGGCCTTGCTTCTCGCGGGCCTCACCTGGTTTCTCGCCCGCCGCGTGCGCTGGCCCGCGCCCGAATTTGGCGATCTCATGGCCATCTATCTCGTCGCCATCGGAAGCCACATTTTTCTGGACGTGATCACCTCTTTCGGAACGATGGTTTGGAGCCCGCTCAACTACTCCCGCGTCTCCTGGGACTTCGTCCTCATCGTGGACCTTACGCTCACCTCCCTGGCCCTCATGCCGCAACTTGCCGCCTGGGCCTTCCGCCCGCTAAAGGATCCCTGGAAGCGCGCGGTTCCTCTCTGGGCCATTTCCTCGGCGGCAGCCTTCGCCATCGGCCCATTGGTGCGCCCCCTGAACATTCCCTTCTCCACGGGCGCGTCGTTCTTCGCCATGGGCGCCTTAGCTTGCTTTTTTCTGCTCCCGCTCCGGCACAGCAGCGGTTCCCATGCGGGGCGCGTCAAGTGGTGCCGCATAGGGTTCGCTCTGGTCGCCGCTTACCTGAGCTTCGCCGGCGCCATGCACCATTCCGCCTTCCAGCACGTTTCCGAATTCGCCAGCCAGGCGCGCCTGAACGTCCAGAACATCGCCGCCATTCCCATGCCGCCTTCGGCGGCGCGCTGGGCGGGCTTGATCGAAACTCCCGACGGCGTCTATCGCATTCAGTTCGATCAGTTGGGAGATGAGCCGTTTCACCTTCAGTTCTTTCCTCAAGCCGCTTCCAACCAATACATCGCCGAGGCTCGCGGCCTCAGCGACGTGCAGACCTACTTGGCCTTCGCCCGCTTCCCGCTCTTCAAATTCTTCGAGCGTGCCGGCAATCCCGTCGTGGACATTAGCGACATGCGCTTCTACGGAGAGCGCCGGGCCTCATTTTCGCCCGGCGAAATTGATCGTCCGACGAACTTCACCTTTGAAGTGGTTTTCGCGCCGGACGGCAAGATTCTCTCTCAGGGACGTCTGCGGGAAGAGTAAGTCCGATAGCGGTTCGGTTTGAATTTTCTTGATCGTGGCACAGGACGGCAAAATTCAAACTGACACTGCGGGAAAATCAAAGCGGGAAGCTCAAGCCGCGGCGCGCGAAACTTCAAGTCATCTGCACCAACATCCACTTCGCGCCAACTTCTACTTCGCGTCGGGCTTCGCATCGGCAGGGAAAATCACCACCTGCCGCATCTCCCCCTGCCCTTCGCTGCTGGTCCGCACTCCCGGTTGATCTTTCAGCGCCAGGTGAATGATGCGCCGGTCCCGCGCGCCCATGGGGTTGAAGCGAAAAGCTTCGTGCGTCTGCCGCACCCGCTCCGCGGCCACTTCCGCCGAAAGCCGCAATTCCGCCAGCCGCGCAGCGCGAAAATCTCCGCAGTCGAAGCGCACGCGATTGTAAAACTGTGGATCCAGGCGCAGCCAGCGCACGCCCACGTGCTCTAGCGCCTTCAGCAACTCCCCGTTGTGCTCCAGCAGAAGGTCCTGGTCCTGCCCCTCGAAGGCCACCACGATCTCCGCCGTCTCCAGATCATCGGTTTCCGCTTTCGGCGCGATGTCCACGCGATAGCTCAGGCGAAACCGCGCCGTGCGCAGAACCATATCCAGGTAGCGCCGCAGTTCGGCCCCCGCGGCTTCGCGGTCGATCTTGCCGTCATGAACCAGGCTGGCGGGCATGCGTCCTCTCCGAAGCGCCTTCTCGCGAAACTTACTTCGCCAGCGCCACGCGTGTCATCTGTTTTTTAGCCCGCGCAGGTGGCGCAGGCGGTTTGAGCGGAGAACTCCGGTTCAGGTGCCACTGCTGCAGCACCGCCACGATATTCTGCGTCACGATATAAAGAATCAGCCCGCTCGATACAGGGATGAGGAAAAACATGCCCGTAAACATCAGCGGCATCAGCGTCATCATGCGCTGTTGCGAAGGATCGGTTACCGTCATGGGCGTCATCTTCTGTGCCGCGTACATCAGGACCGCCATGGTAATCGTCAAAATGAAATAAGGGTCCCGGCCCGACAGATCGTGAAAGATGCCGAACCACGGCGCGTGCCGTAATTCGATGGTCGCGTTCAGCATCCGGTAAAGCCCAAACCAGATGGGCATCTGGATCACTTGCGGTATACAGCTGCCCATGGGGTTAACGCCCTCGCGGCTGTACACCGCCATCACTTCCTTGTTCATCTCCTGCTTGCGCGGATCGCGCACGGAATATTTCTTGTAGCGGTCCTGAATCTGCCGGATTTCCGGCGCCACCTTCTGCATTTTCTGCATCGACCGCCAGCTCTTCACCTTCAGCGGATACAGCAGCATATTGATGGCCACGGTCATCACCACGATGGCCCAGCCGTAGTTGGGAACGTAGTGATAGATCCAGCGCAGAATGTAGAAGAGCGGCTCGGCGATAAATCCAAACCAGCCGAATTGCACCAGGCCATTCAGCGGCGGCCGCACCGCTTTCAAAATATCGATGTCCTTGGGGCCCACGTACAGGCGCACGTTCACCGGACCCGCCGTCGATCCCACGGCCATCTCCGGCAGAATCTCCTGCTGAGTTTTCCCGTCGGCCTGCAGCGTGTGCGTGGTCTGCCGCGTGGAGAGCGTCAGCGTATCCGGAATAGGCTGCCCCGGCGCAGGCGCCGCGGGCGGCAGGAACGCCGCGGCAAAGTAGAGATCCTCGATCCCCGCGGCGCCAAACGTTCCCGGCACCGCGGCTGGAACGTTGCGCTGATTTGGCGTTCCCACATTCTTGCTGGTGATCGTACTGATGCTGCCCTCGCGGTCGTCGAACACCAGCGTCTGCACCGCGGCGCGAAATGCCGTCACGTCGCCAAAGCCGCCGCGCCAGGCGATGCTGTAGCTCACCGGGCGCCCGTTCTGCTGCACCGACGTGTCCACAGACATGATGTAGTCGCGATCGAACTTCAGCGTCTTGGTAACGTCCAGCTGCCCATCGCTCCAGTGAAATTCGATCTGCGCGGGAGCCGCGATGGTGTTGTCCGTGTTCGCCGCGCCGTTCGCGGTGGATGCCTTCACCACGTACAGCCCTTGATTGGCGGCGGACTCCTGTTGCCCGTCCGCAAGCTGCAAGGAGAGCGGCCAGCTATTGGTCTGCCGCGCCAGGTCCGCGTTCACCAGATCCAGAACCCGCGGCGGATTGCCTTCGTCTGTGTATTTCTTGAGCTGCCAGCTGCGCACCACCCCGCCGCGGTTCGAGAGCTCCACGCGATAGAGGTCGCTCTCGACGACGATATCCTTCTCTCCCGTGGCCGTCACGGGAGCGACGGCCGCCGACGCCGTAGCGCCGGTTGAGTTTGCGCCCACCGGCTGGTTTGGCTGCACCACTGCGCCCGCGCCGCCAGCTCCGCCCGGAACGTTGGCAGCGCTCTGCGCCTGGCCCGCCGCCGAGCCCGGCGGCGGCTGCGGCTTCGGCGGGTTCAGGAAATACCAGCCCACCATAACCAATAGCGCCAGCGCGAACGCCAGCGCCACGCGTGCTTGATCGGAAACTTCTTTCACGAGCTTACCTCCGCTCGCGCTCCACCCTCGGCCTCATTCGCCGAAAGGCTCGCTGCTTCCGCCGCGCCGCTGGAAACTTCAGCCGCATCCGGCACCGGGTCAAATCCGCCTTGCGTAAAAGGCCTGCAGCGCCACAAACGCGCCAGTGCCAGTCGCGCGCCGTGCGCGGCGCCATGCCGCTCAATCGCTTCCGCGGCGTAACGCGAACACGAGGGGTAGAACTTGCAGCCTATGGGCATATGCTGAGCGAAAATCGCCTGATAAAACCGTATCCCAAATAGCAGCAGCCCCGCCGCCGCCCCGGACAAGGCCGTTGCCATTCCGAGGGATCTCTCGTTCGGCGCTTCTACCGTTGTCATTCCGAGCGGAACGGCCGGAGCCTTTTCCTTCCAGTTCGCGCTTTCGCGGACTGGCTGGCCGTGCAGCGAGGAATCTGCTGTTCGCATTTCCATTCTCACCAGTTCCTGCCCGTCGCGCGCCGACGCATTCAGCGGGGCAGTCCGCGCAGCGTCGCCACCAGCTCCGCCTCCATCGAGGCAAAGACAGCCCGGGTCATGGCATTGCGCGGATGAATTACGATGTCCCATCCTGGGGAGATCTCCGAACTATTGCGCCGGACGATTTCTCGAATGCGGCGGCGGATTCGATTGCGTGCCACCGCATCTCCCAGCGCTTTCTTCACGCTGATGCCGAAGCGGCTGCGCGGCCCGCCATTGGCGCGGTAGAAAACCACGAACCGCGCCGAAGCTTTCCGCGCGCCCTTTCGATAGACAGCCTCGAATTCGGGACGGCGTACCAAACGAGCGGCGCGGGGAAAACCCTGCGGCACACCCTCGGAAGTTTTAGACGGGCGTGAGGCGATGACGGCCCTTCTTGCGGCGCGCGGCCAGCACTTTCCGGCCCCCTACGCTCTTCATGCGGGCGCGGAAGCCATGGGTCTTATGGCGCCGGCGCACTTTGGGTTGAAACGTGCGTTTAGGCAACGAATGCTCCTCATAGCAGGCCCCGAACTCCTGCTGCCACAGCGATCAAGGGGCCGCACACTTACTGGGTTTCTCGCAGCAGCAATTGAAAGATTCAGTGTATGCGACGCGCCCAGACCGGTCAAGACGCCCCCGGGGAATCCTTTTTGATTGCCTTGAAACCGATCCGAACATGGCTCGCTATCGACTCGACTTATCCCAGCACAGGACGGCGAGATTGCGACGAGGTTCCGATTGGCCCCATGAAGGTGCGCCAGCCGATCGCTTGCTCGCTTCTTGACACCCTAAATCGCGTGTAGTATGAGGCCGCTTGTAAAATAGCGGAGCTGTGAGCCGAGGGCCGAGGAAGATCTGGAGTCGACGGTAGAAGTGAGAGGTGCGGATATGCGAAGCGTGCTTAGGGGCTGCGTCCTTGCTGGGGCGGCATTGCTGTTTTTTTCCTCGTATTCATGGTCGCAGACTCCACGCGAAAGCGGCGATCAGTTCACCAATCTTTTGTATGACAAATTAAGCACTCAGGGTCCTGGGGGACCGGCTCCCCGCAGGGATCTCACTGGGTTCTGGACGGGGCCCCTCCACGCCACAATCAATCAGGTGCCTCTCATGACGCCCTGGGGACAGGAGCAGTTCCGCGCCCATAAGGGTGTAAAGCAGGTTTACGTTGCGGAATCCAATGATCCCTTGAAATCGTGCGATCCCCTGGGATTCCCGCGCAACATGCTCGACGAGATCCGAGGGATAGCCTTCGCTCAGATGCCGGGCAAGATGCTCGTACTGAATGAATACAACAAAATATGGCGCGAAATCCCGATGGACGGACCGCCGCTTCCGAAGAATGTCGGCGGGAGGTCGGCCGACGCGGCTGATCCCCACTGGTACGGATACTCGCTAGGGCATTGGGATGGAGATTACAGCTTCGTCGTGGATACCGTGGGAAGCGACGAGAGGAGTTGGTTAGATGAGGTGGGTCATCCCCACAGCATCGACATGCGCGTGCAGGAACGCTACACACGCGTCGATCATAACGATTTGGAAGTGACCGTCACCATTGATGACCCCAAGACATATACGAAGCCTTTTGTCATCAGCACCGTGAAGTTCAGGTGGATTCCAGAACAGAAGTTCCCGGAGGAGTGGTTCTGCGTGCCGTCGGAGATGGCAGCGTATTTGAGCATAGTTGCCGATCCCGCGGCGAAGGGTCCTGGCAGGCAGCCTAAAAAATAAAGGCCACCGATAATGATGGACCCTTGCAGGTGCGGCTCACTTATCCTCCCAGTTGGGGCCAGTTGGGGCAATCCCCGGCGCGGTATTTCGGAGCCTGAAGCGAGCGAATTCCAGTTGCGGAGGTAACGAATGAGAAGCAACCTTCTCACGAGTGTTTCGTTGGTTGCGGGTCTTCTAACTGTTTGCGGCCCCCTGTTCGCACATCACGGAAATGCGGCCTATTCAGAGACTGTGGTCGTATTGAAAAATGCCACGGTGACGAAATTGGTGTGGGCCAATCCGCACGCCATCGTGATGTTCGATGCGAAGAATGACAGCGGCAACGTCGTGCATTGGGTCGGGGAAGTTTCCAGTCCACCCGGACTGATCCAGCTTGGGTGGAACAGGAATTCTCTGCAGCCCGGAGACGTAATCACCGTTTACGTTCATCAGGCCAAATCTGGCAGCCCGGTTGGCTGGCTCGCCAGGATCGAGCTTTCCGATGGCAAGGCGTTATGCGGGATGACCTTTGGGGACAACGGCTACTGTGGGCTACCGCGGCCTAAATCTAAGTAGAGAAGGTCGCAGAACTGGGGCGCGAGAGTCAGAGCAGCCCCCAAGAGGACCTTCTAGCATGCGCTTTCGGAGGGCGAAGGCGAATTGACACTTCCAGCCGGGTCGGAGCAGACTTGGGCGGCAAGGAACGAACGGAGGACAAGAATGAAACTTCGTAATGGCCGATTGAGTTGCAACTTGAGCTTCGCATGGAGATTAGGATTGGGCTTGGCCGCGGCGGGAGCCATGGCGCTGGGTGGCGTGGCGCACGCGCAGAACGTGCCCGAGCAATTCATCGTCACCGGCAAAGCCGCCGAAAAGATTCAGGATTTCTCGACCATCAATCTCGCCACGGCGCAGCGGATCGCGGAGTCGTGCGAAAAAGCCGCGACCGAGCAGGGCGTGCAGATCAGCGTCATCGTGCTCGATAAAGACGGCAACCACGTCTATTTCGATCGCATGGATGGCCAGGGTTATCTCAACGTCATCACGCCGGAGATGAAGGCGCGCACGGCGCTGATCCTTCGCGCGCCAAGCAAAACGGCTATGAATCGGGCGCTCCAGGATCCGCCCGTGGAACTTCAGCTGATCCAGCTCGGCGAGTTTGCCAATTCCGGCGGGCTTCCCATCGTGGTCAATAACCAATTCCTTGGCGTGGTCGGTGTGGGCGGCTCGGCGCCGCACCCGCCGGTGTGGAGCGACGAAATCTGCGGCCAGAAGGCGCTCACCGAAGTCTTTGGCGCCTCGGTGCCGCCGCTGCTGAAAGACGTGGCGCCGAGCCCCAATCCGAATCCGGGCAACGCGCCGGTTCCGAAGTTTGCTCCCACCGCCGTACCCAAGTCGAACCTGCCTGCGGATTATGTAGTCACCGGCAAGGCTGCAGGCACCGTTTTTGACGGGAATCAGATTTCGCTCGCGGCGGCCAAGAAGATCGCCAGCGCCTGCCGCGAGTGGGCTACCTCCAAGGGCGGCACTGCCTCCATCTACGTCCTCGATAACGCCGGCGAATTCGTGCACATGGAGCGCATGGATGGCCAGGTCTACAACAACATCCGCACCGCCCTGCTCAAGGCGCAAACCTCGCTGAAGACCCGTGCCCCCACCTCAATCGTCGGCGCGCAGCTCAAAAACAATCCCGCCGGAACTCCGCGCCAGGTCGGCTCCTTTAATCTCTTCACCAATGCCGGAGGCATTCCCATCGTTGTCGATGGCCAGATGATCGGTTCCGTGGGTGTTGGCGGCGGCGCGGGTGGCGGCGATGAGAATTGCGCTATCGAAGGCCTGAAAGCCACCTTCGGCGATCACGTCGCGGTCCCGGTCTATCCGCCCGCGGCGCCGGGAGCAGGCGGCCGCGGCTAACCGCGATCACTGGGCAGCGAAACACACGCGCGTGCGGTGCTCCCGCACGCGCGCTCTGCTTTCGACGGCGAAGCTAACTCCCACTCTTCGTCGAAAACCGCTTCTCCAATTCCCGAATCTCGCCTAGCCCGATCATCTCGTTGAACTCCTGAAACGAGATCCACTCAGGAGCCATGCGCATCGGCGAACCGTGTTCCCGAATTTCGGCCAGCAGTTTGCGCACCGCTTGCGTGGCCATCAAAAGCGCGCCAATCGGAAAAATGACGATCCGATAGCCGAGCTCCTTCAGCCGCTCCAGCGGCATCGGCGGAGTCTTCCCGCCCTCCGCCCAGTTGAAGAGCAGCGGCACATCCGGGAACGCGCGCGCGATCTCGGCCACTTCGACTTCGCTTTGCGGCGCTTCCACAAACAGAATATCGGCGCCCGCTTCCCGGTAGGCGCGCGCCCGGCGCAGCGCGCTCTCGAGGCCCTCCACGGCGCGGGCATCCGTCCGCGCGATAATCAAAAACTCGGCTGACGAACGGGCCTCGGTCGCGGCGTGAATCTTTTCGCACATCTCCGCGCCCGAGATGACTTGCTTGTTCTCCATGTGCCCGCACTTCTTGGGCGTGATCTGGTCTTCGATGTGAATCGCCGAAACGCCCGCGCGCTCGTACTCCTGCACCGTGTGGATCACGTTGAGTGGATTGCCATAGCCGGTGTCCGCGTCCGCGATCACCGGCAGATCCACGGCGCGCGCGATCCGCCGCGCATTATCCACCATCTGCGACATCGTCAGCAGGCCTACGTCCGGCCGCCCCAGCAGCGAAGCCGCGGTGCCGAAGCCCGTCATGTACACCGCTGGGAATCCGGCCTGCTCCACCAGGCGCGCCGTCAAAGCATCATAGGCGCCCGGAGCCACAATCGTTTCGCCCCCGCTCAGCAGTTTCCGCAAACTGCCGCGTTCCCCTCGTTTGGCCCGCAGAAAATCGCTCACGGGTATAAAAACCTCCCTGCTTCGCAATTGAGAAATCGCTGGAGTTTAGCACGCGCGCTTTTGCCGCGTTCAAGTCGCGATTTGGTCCTGCCGCAAGTCGGGTTAGAATGTGCTCTCCCCCAGCCCACCGCACAGCGGCACATCAAAGGAGACTGAACATGCCCGTCAACGAACTGGAAAGGTTCCTCAACACTTGGGATCGTGAAGCTGAGAATACGCTGAAGCTGATGCGCGCTCTCCCTGCATCCCAATACGATTTCCGCCCCGATCAGGGTGGCCGTTCCCTCGGTGAGCTCGCCTGGCATCTGGCCGAGGGCGACGCCTACATGAGCTTCGGAATCGAAAGAGGCAATTTCGGGATGGACATGAAGCCACAGAACATCGAGCGGCCGCGCCAGGTGGAGGCGCTCGCGCCCGCGTTCGAACGCGTTCATAAGGACGCCGTCGCGCGCATCAAAAAGCTCACTCCCGCAGACCTCGACCGCAAAATTCCCTTCTTTGGCCAAGACCTGGCCATTCGCGACATCCTCTGGGACATGATGATTATTCACAGCGTGCATCATCGCGGACAGTTGGCCCTGATGTGCCGCTTGGCTGGAGGCCAAACTCCCGGCCTGTATGGCCCCAACCGCGAAGAGTCGCAAGCGATGCGTGCCAAAGCTTCAGCTCAGAACCCAGCTTGATCACCTGGGACAGCCCTTCAGGCTTGGCTTAGGGCAGAACGATCCCCGTTGAGGCAGACGCTTTCCAACGTCGATAAGACTGAGGCGACGACCTACCACTCCGTTCCCAGCTTACAAGCGGAGGCATCACGTGGCATCGCGCTTAGCGATAGTCGATTGGTACTATCGTTCCTTGTTCGGAAATTCCTTAATCTTAGGCTTCGATTCAGAATCAGATACCTCCGCCTCTACCTCGGAGAGCCTAGTAATATATTCTCGCGGAACCTTCTCTTCCTCGAGCAGCAATTTCCAGAGCGCATCCGCTACGATTTGGCTCTGGCCGCTACGCTGAGGGAGATGTTTCTTGCGTCGAACACGGATTACATGCAGGACGAGTTGTTCTTCCGGCGTCAGCGAGAAATTGAGCTTCTCGGCATCGTCCGACAGCTGTTTCTTCCGGCCTTTCATCGAAAACCACCTTCGAGCTTGACATTGAGACTAAAGTCATTATAAATGAGAAAATGCTTTAATTAATGTACGTTGCTAGTCTGAAGAGAAAGACGCTGGTCCGACCTTGGAAACCTCTGGAAATATCTGTGGAAATCCGCTCCAAACTCCATTGTCTTATAGCCAGGAGCTTGATATTGACGACAGACGATAAAAGAGTATATTTGCGTCCCTACTGTGGCGAATGCAAGGCGAAAGTCGCTAGGAACTACGGCCGAAAGGAAGAGCACCTATGCCCCCAACTTTAGGTCAATTCGTAAAAGAGTTGACTGCTCTCCTAGAAGACAAGAGAATCCCAATCCCATTCAAGAACGAACGCTCATGGCATTTTCTGTTTTACGAGTTGAAGAAAGAGAAAGGAAGTCCAGGAAGACCGTCATTCTTGGACGAGCTACAGTTTGATTGGGATGGCCCTTTTCCAAAATCGCCCGAGCTCTCGGACTTCTTGCACTCGCTTCACTGGAACGCAAGCGTGTCCGCGAGCAATCCGCACTACGAAACAATTACGCTGTCTGAAGAGGTAAAGGATCTGTGGATGAAGAAATACGAAAGAGAAGATGCGAACACAAAGGCATACTTCTCTTTAGTCCTAGACAGAGCCCGAAAGGAATTCGGCCAAGAAGCAGTCGCGGGAAGCTCTCATGAGCTCTCGCCCAAATCTACTTGATGGGTTCCCCACCCTTTCGTCCCTAGTCGCTCAAATCGATAGGTATTTGACAAACAAGTATCCCGATTTCTTCGGAGACAACGCAACTCATCCCTATTTGCCGATTAGAAGGTCGAAGGTCGTCCACGATAACGTATGGGGAACGAATAAGTTCACCTGGCGCGAACTCGTTGTCATAGACTCTCCCATCGTCCAGCGGCTGCGGGACATACATCAGGTGGGACTGGGTTTTCAGGTATACCCGTCAGCCCGCCATACCAGGTTCGAACATTGCCTAGGCGTGGTTACAATCGCCTCTAGGGTGTTTGACGCCATTCTCCAAAGGAACGAAGGGGACGTCGAAAATATATTGAGGGTCTTAGATCCGGAACGGGCTCCCAAGGCAGCGATTGCCAAGATTAGGCAGGAATTGAGAATTGCAGCTCTGCTGCACGATGCCGGCCACAGCCTGTACAGCCACACTTCGGAGCTCGTCTACTCCCGTCTCGATCTGCTAAGAAGCGCCGTGCGAGAAATCAGAACTATAACCGGCAAAGAAAAAGGCGCGGGCGAGGTTGTTTCGTTTTGCATAGCAAGTACTAGCTCACTCGCTAAACTACTCGATCGCGCTAAGAGGTTTTTGATCGGCGAGACGACCTCGGACGAGTACACAGGTGAAATCGATCTAACAAATGTTGCCCTCCTGATCGTCGGACGGACGAGTCACCCTTTCCTGCAATTTCTAGCGGATATTGTATCGTCAGGATTTGACGCTGATAAACTCGATTATTTAATTAGGGACGCCAAGGCTGCCGGCCTACCGCTTTCCTACGACATAGATCGATACCTATACGCCGTTCATCTCGAAAAGGACAAAATCATCGATGATGAGAATCACCTTCAGAACTTTTACGGCGTGGTAAGCCGGACCCCACCGGTTCGGAAACCAGCTGGAGGCGGCGCACGGTATCCGTATTACGAAAGCTATCGCCTGAGGTTGCCGCGCAAAGCAATCAATGCAGTCGAGCAAATCATAATCTGCAAAATGATGCTGTACGGTTATCTATACCATCATCCGAAAGTTCGGGCAGCGGAGGGACTGCTACAACGTCTGCTAATGGAATTAGTGTCCCGTTGGAAGGAGGGTGGGCTCAGCGACCGGCAAATTCTAGAAAACTTCCTCGACTTCACCGACTCGGCGCTCTTTTCGACGGAAGTGTCACGATGTCCCGACGAGCATATCCGAAGCTATGCTTACAGGATTCGTAATAGGCTCTTGCCTCGCGAAGTCTATCGATTCGGCGGCGGTACCACTTCTCACGCTGAAGGGGACCTGCTTGCGGACTTCCTTACAGATTTGAAAGACCCTGGGCAGGGCGAAAGAATTGCCTTCGAGCTAGAAAGGGCGATTGGCGAAGAGCTGATCAACTTGAGAACAGAACTGGGGCCGAAATGGAAGGACGCATTGCTAAAGGCCGGGGTCTGGCTTGACATTCCGAAGCCGCCGAAATTTGAAGATATAGATGTATTGATCAGCAGCGGCGAAGGAAGCTCCGACGGAGTGCAGATAGCGCAGGTGTTCCCAATTTCCCACTGGACACAGGCATATACCGCATTCCGTTATTACGTGCGTATCTTTTCATTTTCGGAATACAGAGACCTGACTGAAGCTGCTGCAAAAACGGCGATGCAAGATGTGATTGGTATAAAGGGAGATCGCTTCTACCAAGAAGTGCGACGAATTCGCAGTTAATTATCGCCGAACAGCTTATTTGATGGAAACTATCAGCTGCACCCCCGCATTGACCGTCGCGGTAGAATATATATTCGCTCGCTTCAGACGAGCTAACGTGCGAGCAGCGTTTTGGTGGGTGCCCCATGCGTCGGTTTCACGCATGGGATTTCCACAGGCCGTGGGGATGGCGTCGCGCTGAAGCCGTCATCGAGGCCTGTGCTAGGCAACGGGTGCCGCACCCTTCGTTTTCAAGGGTGCGGATTTTGGTCCTTATCTCGTCTGCGGGGCAGCAGCAAGGCGCGGAACTAAGCGCCCTAGAATGATACTCTTGTGGACACGCGTAATAAGTGGCCTGGAATGATATTCTTGCATATGGCCGGAGAATAAGTGCCACAGAATGATACTCTTGTGCAAAAAAGGGGGGCGGGGTCCCCAGGGCGCACTTAATCGGCCACTCCATGATTCCAAAGCGCTTGCGCCTGCACCAGATTTCCGCGGTGCCCATGCGCGCTTGAATTGACCCTGGCCCAAGCGTCTCCTAGAATCGAAAGCGAGAATCAAAAGAAAGCTGTTTCACCCAAGCGAGTTCTAAACCGAGTTCCAAACAATGTTTGAAAACCTTACCGAGAAACTCCAGCGCGTCTTCAAGAACCTGCGCGGCCAAGGCAAGCTCACCGACGAGCACATGGACGCCGCACTGGTCGGCATCCGCGAAGCCCTCATCGATGGAGACGTCAATGTGGACGTCGCCGACGAGCTCCTGGCCCACATTCGCGCCAAGGCCCTCGGCTCGGAAGTGCTGCTGCAACTCTCGCCGGATCAGCAGATCCTCAAGATCGTCCGCGACGAGCTGCTGGAACTGCTCGGCAAACAAGCCAAGCCCGCCTTCGCTTCGCGTCCTCCTTCCGTGTGGATGATCGTCGGCCTGCAAGGCTCCGGCAAAACTACCACAACGGGTAAGCTCGCCAAGTGGCTGGCCAGCCACGGCCATCGCCCTCTGGTGGTCTCTACCGACGTCTATCGCCCTGCCGCCCGCGAACAGCTCGCACAAGTCGCCAAAGCCGTGGGCGTCAGCTGCTGGCCCGGCGCCGGCACGGATAAGCCTCTCGAAATCGCCAAGGGCGCCATCCGCGAAGCCAAGCTCTCTGCCTCCGACGTGATCCTGGTGGATACGGCCGGCCGCCTGCACATCGACGAAGAATTAATGAACGAACTCGGATTCCTCAAGCGCGAGCTGCAGCCCAGCGAAATCCTGTTCATCGCCGACGCCATGATCGGCCAGGACGCCGTCCGTTCCGCCGGCGAATTCCATCGCCGCCTCGGCCTTACCGGCGTGATCCTCACCAAACTCGATGGCGATGCCCGCGGCGGCGCGGCGCTCTCCATCGGCAAAGTCACTGGCGCCCCCGTTAAATTCGTCGGCATGGGTGAAAAGTACGACGCGCTCGAAGCCTTTTTTCCTGAGCGCATCGTCTCCCGGGTCATCGGCATGGGCGATATGCTCACCCTGATCGAGCGCGCCGAGCAGGCCATCGATCACAAAAAAGCCGCCGAACTCGAACGCAAGCTGCGCCGCAGCGAATTCACCCTCGGCGATTTCCGCGATCAATTGAAGCAGGTCCGCAAGATGGGCCCGCTCGAGCAGGTCCTGGGCATGCTCCCCAAAATCGGCCCGTTCGCCAATCTTCCCAAGGACGCGCACGTCGATGAGGGGCGCTTGAAACACGTCGAAGCCATCATCAACTCCATGACCGAGGCGGAACGCGACGACCACGATCTGATCGATGGCAAGCGGCGCAAGCGCATCGCCCAGGGCAGCGGCACTTCCGTCCAGGAAGTAAACCAGGTGCTGAAGCAGTACATGCAGATGCGCAAGATGATGAAGCAATACGGAGCGCTCGCCGCGCAGGGCCGCCTGCGCGGAATGGGCAAGGCCCGCGCCGCGCTAGAGCAGATGCAGCAGGGCAAAGAGGCCCCGGAAGAATGATCCTACGAATGACCCGCGTCTCGAAAGCTGAGCCCTCAAGCCACCCGGCCCAAAGTGTGGAAGCTGTCATCACGAGGCCTGCAGGGCCGAGGGATCTGCACTTCGTTTTTTAAGTGGCGCGGGTAGAAGTGCAACGATCATGGCCGCCACCAAAACGAAAGCCTCCAATGGCCCCAGCCGCATTCGCTGCGCTTGGCCGTCGAGCGCTATCTCCGTCGCCTATCATGATCGCGAATGGGGCGTGCCGCTGAAGGATGACCGCAAACTCTTCGAGTTTCTCGTTCTGGACGCCGCGCAGGCGGGGCTGAGTTGGGAGATCATCCTTCGCAAGCGCGAAGGATTTCGCGCCGCCTTCGACAATTTCGATCCACAAAAGATCGCCCGCTACGACGGCCGAAAAATTCAGGCCCTTCTGGCCGATCCCGGAATCATCCGCAATCGCCTGAAAATCGAGTCGGCCATCAGCAATGCCCGCGCCTTTCTGCAGGTGCAAGAAGACTGCGGCAGCTTCGCCTGTTACATCTGGCAGTTCGTCGGCGGCACGCCCAAAGTCAATGCCGTCCGCTCGCTCAAAGAGATTCCCGTCACCAGCCCCGAGTCGGACGCCATGAGTAAAGCCCTGAAGAAGCGCGGTTTCCGATTTGTCGGTTCCACCATCTGCTACGCCTTCATGCAAGCCGCCGGTATGGTCAATGACCATCTCGTCGATTGCTTTCGGCACGGCGAATTGGCGGGCCGTATGCAGCGTTGGAGAATCCGCGTTTCCGATATACAATAAGCTTATAGGAGGAATTTCAGAGTGCTCGCAATCCGCCTGGCTAGATATGGCAAGAAGAAGATGCCGTGTTATCGCATTGTGGTGATTGATAAGAGGCGTCCCCGCAATGGCCGTTTCACCGAAATTGTGGGAACCTACGATCCCCTCAAGAAGCCGGCTGCAATTAAGCTGAACGCCGAACGGATCGAATACTGGCTTGCCCGCGGTGCTCAACCCAGTGACACCGTCCGCAGCTTCCTGGTCGCCCAGAAGAAGCCCGCCTAAGCGTTGCACTCTTACGCCCCGTCTCTCATCTCAAGGTAGGAAGGTTCCTGCGATTGGAATCCTTCGTCCGGAGTCAACGAGACACGCGCAAGCGAAAACTCCTGCTGACTGCTGATACCTGCGAATCGCGGAGGGCACATGAAGGAACTAGTTGAAGCCATCGCGAAGGCGCTCGTGGATAATCCTGAACAAGTGCAGGTTCGCGCTGTAGAGGGTGAACAAGTCACCGTTTTGGAGCTCCGCGTTCACCCCACCGATCTAGGCAAAGTGATCGGAAGACAAGGCCGAACGGCAAAGTCCATCCGCACCATCCTTGGCGCGGCTGGAATGAAGCTGAAGAAGCGCCTCACGCTTGAAATCCTCGAGTAAGCGCGCCCGGTAAGTGCTCGAGGACTCATTTATCCCCCTGACCCTGGCGCGCATTCTGCGCCCCTGGGGCCGGCGAGGCGAGGTGGCCGCGGAAATCCTCACGGATTTTCCCGAGCGGCTTGCCCAGCGGAGAGAGGCTTGGCTGGCGGCTGAAGGAAAAGTTCGCCGGCCGGCCAAGATTCTTTCCTGCCGCCTGCATCTCGGCCAGGCTATTTTTCACTTCGAGGGCGTTGACAGCATCTCGGACGCGGAGACTCTGCGCGGCCTCGAGGTGCAGGTTCCGCTCTCGGAGCGCGCTCCTGCCGGCGAAGGCCGCCACTATATCGCGGACTTGATCGGCTGCGCCATTTGGGAAACGGATGCCGCGGCCCCGCTGGGAACCGTTCAAGACGTGCAGCGCAGCGGCGAGCAGCCTCGCGGCGCAGCTGCGGACTCCTGGGTTCTGGTCGTCATCACCACGCGCGGCGAACTCCTCATCCCATTAGCGACGGAAATCTGCACGAAGATTGATACGGCAGGACGGCGAATCGAGGTGCGCTTGCCCGAGGGTCTGCGCGACCTGAACGCATCCTAAGCACATGCTGCCGCGCGTACAATCGTTTCGGTGTAACCTCATGCGCGAATGCGAAATTAGCGTTCTGCACATTTTTGCGAGCTTATGAAGTTTGACGTCATCACCATCTTCCCGGAATTTTTCGCCGGACCTTTCCACTACGGCATTGTCCGCAGAGCCCGAGAGGCCGGCTTGATCGATATTCGCGTGCACGATCTGCGGCAGTTCGCTCATGACCGCCACAAAACCGTGGACGATCGCCCGTTCGGCGGCGGCGAAGGCATGGTGTTCAAGCCGGAGCCGATGTTTGAGGCTGTGGAGACAATCCTGAGCGATACCGCGCCAAGGAATCCCACCGCGGTCGGTTCGCCCAAGCCTCCCGACGGCACCGCCGTGGTGCTCCTCTCCGCCTCCGGCAAGATCTTTGTGCAGGAGATGGCCGAACGCTTCGCCAAGCTGGAGCGCATGGTTCTGCTGTGCGGCCGCTACGAAGGCGTGGACGAGCGCGTGGCCGAACATCTGGCGACCGACGAAGTTTCCATTGGCGATTTCGTGCTCTCCGGCGGAGAGCTCGCCGCCGCAATGGTCGTCGATGCCGTGACGCGATTGCTGCCCGGCGCGCTGGGGAACGAGGCCTCCTCGCTGCACGAGTCGTTCTCGTCTTCCTCGTCGTTGTCGTCTTCCGGCAGCTCTTCCGCTCAAAGTGATCGCCATCGAACGCAACCCGAAATCCCGCACATCCCCTTTAACGATCACTCGCATGACGTCGCGCGCGCGACGCTCGAGTATCCTCACTACACGCGGCCCGCGGATTTCCGAGGTTACAGCGTGCCCGAGGTGCTGCTGAGCGGAAATCACGAAGAGATTCGCCGCTGGCGCCAGCGCGTCGCGCTGGAGAAAACCCGTCGCAATCGTCCGGACCTGCTTTCGCCTGCCAAGTGAATTGCCCGCCGGGGTGACCGCAATCTCGCACAAAGTGAGGATTTAGCCTGTCCCCAGCGCGCGGATTTGGTTATAATCTTCGCGTCTTCTGTGGCGCTGGCCCCACCGTAGCGGGTCTGCCCGGGTGAATCCATATGAGCCGCTTAATTGATAGGGTCCGTTCGGACCAGTCTCGCCAAAATGTCCCCGCCTTCAACCCCGGCGACACCATACGTGTCCACGTCCGGCTGAAAGAGGGCGAAGGGGATAAAGAGCGCCTGCAGCCGTTTGAGGGAGTGGTGGTCAGCCGGCGCGGGCAATCTTCCGGCGCGACATTTACGGTGCGCCGAGTGAGCTTTGGCATCGGCGTCGAGCGCATCTTTCCGGTCAACTCGCCGATGATCAGCTCGATCGAAGTCTTGCAGCAGGGCCGCGTTCGCCGCGCGAAGCTTTATTACCTGCGCGCTCTCAAGGGCAAGGCGGCTCGCATTCGCCGCGCCGAGCGGCCCACCGAGGTAGCCGCCGCAGCGGTCGAGGGCAAGAGCTGAATCGGTAGGTCACATTGTTGTGTCTTCCCACCGTATAGCGCGTGTAGTCCCACCGGAGGCTATGCTAGAATCCGCGCCGATGCAGAGGCTCTGTTCCTCGCGATTCGAGCGCACGGCGCGGCACAAAGGCTGGCAGCGTATCGCCGGCCTGGACGAAGCAGGCCGCGGCTCCCTATTCGGTCCGGTATTCGCCGCGGCGGTGATTCTCAACCCACGGCGCCGCATCGTCGGGCTGGACGACTCCAAGAAGCTCACCGCCGAACGCCGCGAAATTCTCGCCGAACGCATCCGCGAGCACGCCTTGGCCTGGTGCGTGGCGCAAGTGGATTCCACGCGCATCGATGCCTGGAACATCTATCAGGCCAGCCGCCAGGCAATGTCCGACGCCGTCTCGCAACTCTCCTTGCAGCCCGATTTTCTGCTGATCGACGCCATCCATCTCGATCTGCTGGTCGAGCAGAAGCCCATCATCAAGGGTGACGCACGCTCGGTGTCTATCGCCGCGGCCTCCATCCTGGCCAAGGTGGCGCGCGACGCAGTCATGAGGGAGTTCGATCAGATCTATCCGGTGTACGGCTTGGCGGCCAACAAAGGCTATGCCACGCGCGTTCACCTGGAGGCGCTGCGCGCGCATGGGCCTTCGCCGCTGCACCGCTTCTCTTTCGCTCCGGTGCGCAACGCACTGTCGTGGGCGGCGGCCGCAACGCAAGAAAATCTGCCGCTCCCTTGCGAAAACACGCACTGCGGAAATTCACCCGCCTGAGAGCAACGCCTCGCGGAGCCTCTCGCCCGGAAGCCGCCAGCATATCGCATCACCCCCTGTGACTAGCGCGAACTCGCCTGCGCGCGTTTCGTTGACGCGTGTAGGGTCGCGTGCTAGCGTGAATCCGGGCTAGTACTCAGCGGCCGAGTGCGCAATCCGATAACACCGGTTTTGGGCGGATAAAGAGTCGATCGGGCAGTGGCTGCCGCGAATGCATTCGTTCGCGGCGCGAAAAACACGCAGATACCAGATGGCTTACAATAAAGCCAAATTCGTCGCCAACGCGCAGAAACTCCTTCATCAGGGGAAAATCGCCCAAGCTATTCAGGAATACGTTCAGATTCTGAAGCAGGAGCCGAAGGATCAGGCCACGCTGATGACCGTCGGCGACCTGTACGTCCGCCAGGGCGACACCTTTCAGGCCCTGGAATACTTCGAGCGGCTGGCGCAGATCTACCTGGCCGACGGATTTGTCACCAAAGCCATCGCCATCTACAAGAAGATTGCCAAACTGGCGCCCGAAGAGACCCGGCCAGTGGAGAAGTTAGCGGAACTCTACGTACAGCAAGGCGTCCTTAGCGAAGCACGTCCCATCTATTTGCAGTTGGCCGAACTGCACCAGCGCGCCGGGCGCCAAGAGCAAGCCTCGGCTTTGCTGCGCAAGCTGCTCGAGGCCGAGCCCGATAATCTGCGGGTTCTCTCGCGAGTCGCCGAACTGGCGATCTCGATGAACCAGCCCAAGGAGGCGGCGGCGGCATATCGCAATGCCGCGGAACGGCTCTACGAGCAGGGGAATCACGCCGAAGCGATCAAGTACGCCGACCGCGTAATCAAGATCGACGCCAAGGATGGGCACGTGGTGGTCATCAAGGCCCGATCGCTGACCGCCATGGGGCAGCACTCCTCGGCGACTTCGCTGCTCGCCTCTCTGCCGAACCTAGATGACGGGGAAGAAGCCGCCGAACTGCTCGTTCACCTCTACTTGCAGCAAGAGCAACTCCCTGAGGCTACCGAACTGGCCTCACGAATCTTCGCGCGCAACGCGAAAAAGTTTGCGCCCTTGCGGCAAGTCTCGGCAAAGCTGCTCGCGGGCAGCAAGCCGGACGCCTCTCTGCAGCTGATCGATTCGATTCGCACGCCGATGACCGAAAAGGGCGAACACGAAGCGCTGGGCGAGCTGCTTGCGTCGGCTGTCGAGCGGCTTCCCAACGTCGTCGAGCCCCATGAATGGCTGGTGGAACTTTACAAGCACACCAGCGACTCCTTCCGTCTGCCGGATGCGTTGTTGAGCCTGGCTAAGGTTCGCGAAGCGGCGGGGAAAACGGATGGGGCGCTGCAAGTATACGACGAGATTCTGGACCGGGATCCGGAGAACGAGGCGGCCCGCCGGGAGCGCGACAGGCTAAAGGGCAACGGGACTCCGCCAGCCAACAAAGAGACGCCCGCTCTTGCCGCCGCGGCTAAGGATGCGTCTGTCACATCGGCTGAGGCGAAGGAAGCGCCCGCGACGACGCCAGCCAAGAAAGAGGCGCCTGCCGGGCCGGCGGAAATGATTTCGGCGGTGGAGCGTGTGCCGCAGGCCGAGGCGAAACAAACCGCCGCGCCAACCAACGCGACAGAGGGGCCGCTCGACGACGAGACTCAGCGATTCATCTCCCAGGCGCTCACGGATGTGGAGCTCTTTTCCAGCTATGGCCTGACGCAAAAGGCCATCGATCTTCTCGAAGTCATTTTGCAGCGAGTTCCGGGCCACGCCCAGACGCTCGAGCTTCTGCTCGACCATCATCTTGGCGCGGGCGACGAGAGGCGGACCGCGGAATTGGCGGCGCAGCTCGAGCAGATCCACACCAGCAGCGGAAATACGGCCGCCGCCGACCGGTTCGCCGATCTGCGACGGCGCTACGCGCAAGCGGCTCAAGCCACGGAAAAGGCCAACCCGACGTCGGCCGAACCGCCCGTTCCGGTTCCGGAATTTTCTCTGCCAGCGACTGCCCCGGCAACGGAACCAGCCGAGTTCACGATCGAGACGAGCGAAATCGTGGAAGCTAGCGAGGAAGTGGCTGACGAACCGGCTTCGCCCGATTCAGCCGTTCACGAACTCGATCTATCCGAAGAGTGGGCCGCGCTGGCGACCGAACTCGAGGCCAATGCGAGCGAAACGAACGAAGCGCCGCCAGAAGCCGATGCGGCGCAAGAGTTCGCAATGCCAGCAGCCGAAACACCCGCGGTTGACGAAGTGGCGGAGCTCCAGGATCTTCTTAAGGCCGAAGCTGCGGGTCCTGCTTCCAACAATGGAACTTCCAACAATGGTAGCGAGCCAGCCGCGGATTACGTGCTGGAGCTGGCAACCGAGCAGGATGCGAACGAAGCAGTGGCCAAGGAGCCGGCGGCCACAGCGAAGGACTTCTTCGACGCGCTCTCCAGCGACCTGGACGCCGCGCTGCCTGAGCTCGCGCCGGAACGAGCGGCAAAAAACAACTCGCATGACGCGGACCAAGCGGCGAAATCTCCTGCCGCAAAGCCAGCGCCCGCGGACGTTCCCCAAGGCCCTCTGAGCGAGATCTTCGATCAGTTCCGCTCCGAGGTCGGCGAGTCCGGCGCGGAGGATGAGGACCTGGAGACGCACTACAATCTGGGAATCGCTTATCGCGAAATGGGTTTGATCGAAGAGGCCATCAGCGAGTTTCAGAAAGTGGCCAAAGGCAGCAGCGAAGGACAGGCCTTCCGCTACGCGATGCAGTGCTGCACGTTGCTGGGACTGGCCTTTATGGAAAAAGGGCAGCCGGCCATTGCCGCCACGTGGTACGAGCGCGCGCTGGCCATGCCCGGACTCGATCAGGAATCTATCCTCGCCCTGCGGTATGATCTAGGAGTCGCGCAAGAACTCGCGGGCGACATGGCCGCGGCGCGAAAGAGTTTCTCGCAAGTCTACGGCATGAACATTGACTATCGGGACGTTGCCGAACGGCTCTCCTCACTTGGAAACGAGCGCTAACGAGCGCTCCTTTCTGGCGCGTCTGGGCCGCGTACTCTTCACGCTCCTACTCTTCGAGATCGGAGTGGTCCTTCTCTTCCTGCCCTGGCTGAGCTTGTGGGAGCGCAATTATTTTCTCAGCCTCTATCCCAGCCTTCGTCCCTTCCTGCTGCATCCCTCCGTGCGCGGTGTGATCACCGGCCTTGGCGCGCTCGATATTGTGGTCGCCGCCGGAATGCTGCGCCGCCAGTCCCCGGCGGGCGCCGGCCACACTTCCTGAGCTTTGCGCACAGCGGGCAAATTTATCGTTTGTTACGTGACCGACCGCCGCTCGCTCGAATCAGGCGCGACGCCGGATGCGGAAACGAATTTGACGCGGCGCATCGAGGATGCTGTCCAAGCGGGAGTGGATTGGGTGCAAATCCGGGAAAAGGATCTGGCGGCGCGGAACCTCACTGATCTTACTCGAGCGGCAATCGGGGCCAGCGAGCGAGCCGCGGCCGGGCGTGCGCGCGTGCTGGTGAATGACCGATTGGACGTAGCCTGGGCCGCCGCGGCCGCAGGCGTGCACGCGGGAGAGAGTTCGCTGCCCATTCGGGCGCTGGCCGAGGCGCGGCGCGGATTGGGGCGCGAGGATTTTCTGGTGGGCGCGTCGTGCCATTCGCTGAAAGGAGTCGCCGCCGCCGCGGAGGACGGCGCCGATTATGTTTTCTTCGGGCCGGTGTTTACGACCCCATCGAAAGCGAGCTTTGGCGCTCCGCAGGGATTGACAAAATTGGCCGAGGCCTGCAAAGCCGTTTCGATACCAGTGATAGCGATCGGGGGAATCACGGTGGAAAACGCCGGCTCTTGCCGCGAGGCGGGCGCCGCGGGAATCGCGGCGATTCGCCTCTTTCAAGAGAGCGCCGATCTGGCGGAGATCGTCGGCCACCTACGCGGAGGTTGATCTCCCGGCGCCGGGCAACCCCGCGCCGTCCTAGGCGATCACTGCAAGCACGATCACCGCAATCGGCGGCTTGCCCGCCACGGCACGCTGCGTTACCTTAGCGCTAAACATGTACGCGCTGATTATCTCCAACCCATTTGCACGCCTCGGCCCGCGCGCGGCGATGGACATCCTCATCATCGCCCTGCTGATTTACTACACGCTGAAGCTGTTGCGCGGCACGCGGGCCATGCAGATGCTGGTGGCCATCCTGCTGCTGATCGTCTTGTACGAGGCCGCTCGCAGGGCGCAGTTCGAGATGGTGGAATGGCTGCTGGACACGCTGCTACCTTATGTGGCCATCGCCTTGATCGTGCTCTTCCAGCCGGAGATCCGGCGCGCGCTCGATCGCTTTGGGCGCAATCTTTCGCTGGCGCGCTTCTCTTCGACGAACCCCGCGTCTTCGTTCGACGACGTGGTGCTGGCGGCGGGCTACTTCGCCCAGAACCGCATCGGCGCCTTGATCGCCTTCGAGCGCGACGTGGGCTTGCGAACCTATATCGAGAGCGGAATTCCCCTGGACGCCAACTTGAGCTACGACCTGCTGCTGGCCATATTCCGTCCCGGGTCGCCGATGCACGATGGCGCGGTGATCGTGCAGGGCAGCCGCATCGCGTCCGCGGCGTGTTTTTTGCCTCTGACTCTTAACCCCTTGACCTCCAATCAACTGGGCACCCGGCATCGCGCGGCCATCGGCGTCACGGAGGAAAGCGATTCCGTGGCGGTGGTGGTATCCGAACAGACCGGAGCGATCTCCCTGGCCGTTAGCGGCACGATCGAGCTGGGCTTGAGCGTGGATCAACTGACCGACCGGCTGACCGAGCTCTTCCGGCGCTTCCGCACGACGTTAACTTTTCCCGTACCTTTGCCGGGCGCGCGCGTCACGGGAAAAAGCGAATGATGCGAATGATGCACAGGGTCTTCCTGCATAACTGGGGGCTGAAGCTGATCGCCCTGGGCATCTCGTTTTTCCTGTGGGCTACGTATACGGCCGAGCCTTTTGCCCAAGTGGCATATAACGTGCCCGTGGCGTACGTGAATGTGCCGGACGGGCTGGCCGTGGGCGGCGCTCCGCCCAACATCGTTCGGGTGGTGCTACGCGGGCGCACCGGGCTGTTGCGGCGGCTCACGCCGGCCGACTTGACTCTGGACATAGATCTAGCCACGGCGCCTTCGGGCGAAGTTCCCATCCGCCTCTCGCCGCGCATGGTCGGCGTGCCTTATGGCACCGAGGTGGTGCGCCTGGCGCCCGCGGAGTTCCACATCGCGCTGGTGCCTACCTCGACACCCCCAGAAGCATCCGAATAATCCAATCGTCGTGTTACGATGACTGGCCCGCAGCAGGAGGCCCGGCGCGGCTCGACGATCCTAGACATGCCCAAGGAACTTTTCGGAACTGATGGCATCCGGGGCGTACCCGGAGAGTACCCGCTAGACGACCAAACCCTTTACTGGGTGGGCCGCAGCATCGGAGGCTACCTCCGGCTGCGCAACCAGCAGCCTCGCGTGCTGATCGGCACCGACACCCGCGAATCGGGGGCCCATATCGCCTCCGAGATCGCCGCCGGGCTGGCCGAAGAGGGCGCTCGCAACTCCTTTGCGGGGGTAATCACTACGCCCGGAGTGGCCTGCCTGGTGCGCAAAGAGGGATTTGCGGCCGGGGTGGTGATTTCCGCTTCGCACAACCCCTACCACGACAATGGAGTGAAGCTCTTCGCCGGCTCGGGAATGAAGTTTCCCGACGAGATCGAGGAACAAATCGAAACGGAGATTCTGCGGCATCGCAACGGAAGGCCGCCCCAGGCGGCGCCGCGGCTTTCGCCGGATCGCCAACTTGATCAGGACTACCTGGAGTTCCTGCGGGGGTGCGTCATCGCGGGCGCCAATCTTTCCGGCTTCCGGATGGTGCTGGATTGCGCCAATGGGGCCGCAAGCTCGCTGGCTCCGGCGCTCTTCCGCTCGCTGGGGGCGAACGTAATCGCAATTCACGACTCGCCCGACGGGCGCAACATCAACGCCAATTGCGGTTCGCTGTATCCCCAGGACCTCCAGAGAGAAGTGCCGGAGACGCGCGCGGCCTTGGGCGTGGCCTTCGACGGCGACGCGGATCGAGCCATGTTTGTTACCAACTCGGGGCGGATTGTGGACGGGGATGGCGTGCTGCTGGCGGCAGCCCGTTATCTGCGCTCGGTGGGCCAGTTGAAGGGCAAGAGGGTGATCGGCACGACCATGACCAACCTCGGCCTGGAACGCGCCTTGAGGGCCGAAGGGCTGGCCTTGGTGCGCGTGCCCGTAGGCGACCGATACGTGCTCGAAGAGATGCTGCGCAGCGGAGCCAATTTGGGCGGCGAGCAGTCCGGGCACGTGATCTTTCTCGACGACGCCACCACCGGCGATGGACTGCTGACCGCTCTCAAGATCGCCTGCCTGGTAGCCCTCGAGGGCCCGCTCGATGAGTTGGTCAAAGACCTCAAGGTGTTTCCGCAAAACATCGTGAACGTGAAGGTGCGGTCGAAACCGCCGCTGGAGTCCCTCCCTGAAGTCTCGCGGGCCCTGAAAGACGCCACGCGGGCGCTGGGGGGCTCCGGACGCGTGATCCTGCGCTATTCGGGGACGGAGCCAAAAGCGAGGGTGATGGTCGAAGCCGAGCGCGCCGAGGATGTGGAGCACTGGGCAGAAAAGCTGGCCCATGCGGTTAAATCGGCCATCGGTGCCTGAGAAGCCGTACTCCCCGCCTACAAAACCCCGTATCGCCGATATTAAAAATGTGTGAAAAACCATAGAATGCCGTGGCGAAGGCGCGCGCCGATGGTCCTGAGCACTTTGCTAAATAACTGACATTATTGTGCTTAGTTATAAATTGGGAGTGCGGGACCAAAATGGCATCGCGCGTGCACCTAGATAGGCACTGTTTCCCGGGGGGTCTAAGATTCCCGAATTGGATGGGAATGGTGGGTGAATGTTGTTGCTGGAGTGGGGTGAAGGCAAGGGGCCCGGAGCGGGCCCCTTTATTTTTCTCTGCTTGCGCTGCTTCCGATCTTCTTCAGTTCGAGTTCCTCTGACTTAAAGACCCCGACCGTAAGCCCGGACCTGATTGAAACCGCTTACGAGCAATCAGCTGCAGCCGGACGTGCTGCCGCAATTCTCGCACTTGTAGCAGGCGCCGTTGGGGGTCATGAGCATGCCGCATTCGGCGCAGGTTGGCGCTCCGTCGAAGGAGACCTGGGATGGGGTGGAATCTTCTCTAAAGGAAGCCCTCACCGGCAGGCTATTCGGGACTGCCGTAATGACGGCAGGCGCTGAGGTCTCGACCGCCGGTGTCAAATAATCGGCAGAAATAAACCGCCCACCCAGCCAGCGGCCAATATAGTCCAGCACCGATTTCGCATAGGGGATGGAGCGATGGCCGGTGTAGCCGGAGGGCTCGAAGCGGGTGTTTATAAATTTATCCACAAGAGCCTTCAGGGGCACGCCATATTGCAAGCCGATGGAGACGGACAGCGCAAAGCCATCCATGAAGCCCGATAGCGTGGAGCCTTCCTTGGACATCTTGATGAAGATTTCTCCTGGCGTTCCGTCCTCGTACATGCCTACCGTGATGTAGCCTTCGTGGCCGCCCACGGAGAATTTGTGAGTGATCGATTGGCGCTCGCTGGGGAGCTTGCGGCGATGCACGCGCACGAAAAGCTCCTGCTGCTGGGCGACGGCGGATTCGCTTTCGGCTCTTGCCACCGTGGTTTCTTTCTTTGCGCCCGCGGCCGAGAGCGGCTGGGAACGCTTGGAATTGTCGCGGTAGATGGCCACGGCCTTCAGGCCCAGCTCCCACGATTCAATATACGCCCGCATGATGTCCTCGACCGTAGACTCCTCGGGCATGTTGATGGTCTTGCTGATAGCTCCAGAGAGGAAGGGCTGTGCGGCGGCCATCATCTTCAGGTGGCCGCGCCAGGCGATGGAACGGCCGCCGCCGGGGCGAGCCAGCGAGCAATCGAAGACCGGTAGATGCTCGAGCTTAAGGCCGGGCGCGCCTTCGATGGTGCCTTCGGCGTCGATGTACGAAACGATCTGCGAACTCTGTTCGGGCGAATATCCCAGCCGCATGAGCGCCTGCGGAACCGTGTTGTTCACGATCTTGATCAGCCCGCCGCCGACCAGCTTCTTGTGCTTCACCAGCGCCAGATCCGGCTCGATGCCGGTGGTGTCGCAATCCATCATGAACCCAATGGTGCCGGTGGGCGCGAGCACGGTTACCTGCGAATTCTTGTAGCCGTATCGTTCGCCGAGGGACAGTGCGTCGTCCCAAGCCTGGCGCGCGCCCGCCAGGAGCGGCGCCTGGACGTTTTCGGCCTTGATGGGCCGCACGGAATCGCGGTGCATGCGGATGACGTCCAGCATGGGCTCGCGGTTGACGGCAAAGCCCGGGAAGGGCCCCAGCCTCTCCGCGATGCGCGCCGACTGCGCGTAGGCTTCGCCGCACATTAACGCCGTGATGGCGCCGGCCATGTCGCGGCCGCCATCGGAATCGTACGGCAGGGCCAGGGACATGAGCAGCGCGCCCAGATTGGCGTAGCCCAGGCCGAGCGGGCGGAAGTTGTGGGAATTCTCCGCAATTTTGGGCGTGGGGTAGCTGGCGTTATCGACCAGAATCTCCTGCGCCGTGATGGTGATGTCCACGGCGTTGCGGAAAGCCTCCACGTCGAACGCGCCATTGGGCCCCAGGAACTTCATCAGGTTGAGCGAAGCCAGGTTGCAGGCCGTGTCGTCGAGGAACATGTACTCGGAGCAAGGATTGGAAGCGTTAATGCGCGCGGTGCCTTTGCAGGTGTGCCAGCGATTGACCGTGGAGTCGTATTGCATGCCGGGATCGCCGCACTGCCAGGCGGATTCAGAAATGCTCTTGAGCAGTTCGCGGGCGCGGAGTTTTTCGGCGGGCGAGCCGTCGTGGACGTTGCGCGTCCACCAGTCGCGATCGCCCTCTACGGCTTGCATGAAATCGTCGGTGACGCGCACGGAGTGGTTGGCGTTCTGGAAGAAGACCGAGCTATAGGCTTCGCCATCGATCGAGCTGTCGTAGCCCTGCTCGATCAGCACGTGGGCCTTGCGCTCCTCGCGGGTCTTGCTATTGACGAACTCCATGATGTCCGGATGATCGGCGTTGAGGATGACCATCTTGGCGGCGCGGCGCGTTTTGCCGCCGCTCTTGATGACGCCCGCGAAGGCATCAAAACCCTTCATGAAGCTGACCGGCCCGGAAGCAGTGCCGCCATCGGAGAGGGCTTCATGGCTTCCGCGCAACGAGGAGAAGTTGGTGCCCGTGCCGGAACCCCACTTGAAAAGCATGCCCTCGGTCTTCACCAGGTCCATGATGGACTTCATATCGTCCTGCACGGAGTTGATGAAGCAGGCCGAGCATTGCGGCTTGGGCTGCGCGCCCACGTTGAACCACACGGGCGAATTGAAGCTCATCTTTTGCTGGACGAGGAGATGCGTCAGGTCGTCCCGGAAAGCATCCCGCGAGGCGGTGGAGGCGAAATATCCGCCGTTCTCACCCCAGGCCACAATCGTATCGACCACCCGGCCGATCAGCTGGCGCACAGAGGTTTCGCGCTTGGGCGTATCCAGCTTGCCGTGGAAGTATTTCGACGCGACGATATTGGTCGCCGTCTGAGACCAGGATTTGGGAACCTCCACGTTTTCCTGGCGGAAGATCACCTGCCCCTTTTCGTTGCCGATCTGGGCGACGCGCCGTTCCCATTCCACGGCGTCAAAAGGAGAAACGCGCCCGTCGGTAAAATAGCGTTTGAAATCCAGCCCGGTTTTCGAAGGGGCTTCCGATACTGTTCCAGCGGAGACCGACTTGTTGTTCTGAAGTGCCATTTGAGGATCTGCCATTTTCCCTCCGGAGGGCTCCCGGTAACGGGAAACCCCTTAATTTTAATGCCTAGACGTAACGACTGCAAAAGTCGACGTTCCAAATCCGCAGCTATCGGATCCTAGATAGAAAGCGACAGGCTCTTTGCTGTTGTTTCGGGTCGGCGCCCTACAGGGGCACAGCAACTACTCCGCAGTTTTCGGCAGCCGGGTGCGCAGAATCCTACACGCCAGACCCAATGTCGAGAAAATCGAGCGAACGCACCTGTGGAAGAAAAAATATCTGTGAGTTTCGTGGAAAAGTCGGCAGGCCATTCGCAGGCTATGTGTATGCCGTTAGCCAACATCTGCCAGTCCCCTTCAGTCCCTTCTACTCAACACCTTGTGGTAGTACAGGGATTCGGTGCCGCATATGGTGTGGTAATTGACGGTAGCAGTCAAGCTAAAATCTGAATTTATTGAACACTATTGTGCATATCTCTTATTAGAGATAGTGGTAATACGCGGTAGCCATGATTGGATTACACTGGGCAAAGTTCGAGCGCAATCGAATTCCGTTGCCGACGGATGTGGTGAGGAGTGCGACCCGCAGCGGCCTAAACGGGACCGAGACGATTGACTGTTGGCTCGTGGTTTTGAGGCCCGGCAGATACAGGTTGGCTGGCGCAGATGCGGTATCAAACATTCTTAGCCAAATTGAGGAAGCCGAGTCCCCCGGGGAGTTGCTCGACAGCACAGATAGTGACTCGGATGACTCTCTTTCAGCGAGGTTGATACCTTGTAGAGTATCGCCGCCTCGACCTATGTGGCGTCTAAACTTTCCCAAGGAGGCTATGCTGCTGGTGCCGGACGGAGAACGAACCCGCTATCTGGCGGTGAGGGTTGTAGCGGGCTTCATCGAACTGTGGTTCCCCGATGCGTTGAGGCGCGCGTTGTCCGTACCGCTGTCGGAAATCCTACCCTGACCGTACGTGTTCCGTAGCGTTTAGCTGAAGGAAACACCTTATAGAAGATCGCTCGTACGGGTAAATAATTGTGTAGATTGTGTGGCTGCGCTCATGACTCAACACGAGCAGACCTGGGTCAAAGTAAATGCACCGGTCGACCGGGGGATCAGTGGTATCATCGCGGCTCTTGGAGAGTTTCCGTCCTTAGAATCGATCGAAAGTTGTGAAGGTGGCGAGCGGGGAAGCGCTTGGGTGTGTTTTCGGTACGGCTCTTATTGGAAGCACCCTTGGAGAGAATTAGCGGATTTTGTTTTGGGGTATCTGGCCCCCGGTTTGGTTGAAGCACTCGGAGATGACGTGAGCGTCAGAATCCAAGTAACCGCAAGCGGACTGATCTTCGGCGAGTTATCTGTCCGCCCAGGGGCCGAATACCGTCTCGAGTTGGTGTTACACAAGTTAGCTAAGGGGTTCAGCGCCGTCCGACCCCATAGCTTGGCGTGTTGCGGTGACATGTCTGGCACATTGCCTTGACGTTGCTCAACGTGTACGGTCCTCCGGCGGTGATGCGATGAATTTCCCATTCACCCCGCAGCATCGCCGGGCACCGTCCACTGTGGTGCGTGCAGGCGGACATGCTACATTCACACTGTCCCCTGGCTCGCGCATAGACATCATCTCTAAACGCCACTAGTCCTCACCTCCTTTCGTCCCAAATTTCGGGGCTTTGGACTTCCGCTAGCCCCGGCGGAATTTTCGAATTCTCAACAAATGCGCAATTAGCTAGACACGTCGTATCGTCGCTCTGCTTACTCAATAGCATGGGGTTCAAGTAAAAGACTGAGCCCTGATGCCGCGGTTGAATCCAGATCGGCTGCGTGATCCGGCCACCGGTCTTGGGGGTATCCCGGTAGGGCTTCGCTGTCTTCTGAATCTGAGCCGCACGATAGCGACGCGTCAAAATGTTGTCAAGAAGAATTGAACCGTTTTGTGCAACATGTTGTTACTACCTCTGCACAGACCACTATTACTGGTATGGAATATCCACAGCTTGGCTGTGAATTTCACAGGCTTTTGTGGAAATTTCTTCGGCGATAGACCCTCGGAAGCCGCCCTCACAAAAAGCGGGGCGTCCGCTTTTGACGTGGAATCATCATACGTACAGAAGCGGTGACCGGCTCTCAAGAAAGCGGCCCATACCATGTTTCCACCCTTGGCAAGGCGGGAAGAATACCCGTTTGCTTCCTGGCGCTCTGGTGAGATAATCGCCCTGCTTACCCACCCTGAACGAAAAACAAGGCCACGGGGACCCGCCCCCGGTTGGAAAAGGATGCGGCAAAGTACACAGGTCGGCTTCGGCTTGCTGGCCATTCTGGCTGCCGGGATGACCCTGTGTGCAATGTGGCCGCCGGCCATGGCCTCGAGCGACTCCGAGCACGAGGACCAAGGGCAATCGCAATCGCAAATTCCCCTCACGGCGCAAGAGATCCGGAACCTCGTCGACCGCGCCATCGAGAATCAGCACCGCAACGACGTCCAGCTGGATCAATACGCGCGCACAGAGCACGAATTTCTGCAGGGAACGGGCAAGGAACCGAACCGAGAGACAGTGCGGCGGCTGATCCCGGCGGGCACGCTGGTCCTGCGCGTGGAACTAGAACACAACGGCAAGATGACAGATGCTCCGTACCTCGACCAGCAATGGCGCACGGTGGCGCAGGCCCTTCGGGCCTCGGCGCGGGGAGAAGAGATCCGCGGCGCCGGTCTGTACGAGGGCGAGCGGCACAAGCACCAGCGCGCCGAAATGGTGGGCGAAATCGGCAAGGCATACGTGTTTACCTGGGCCGGGCGGGTCACGATCAACGGCCACACAGTGGTGAAACTGACGTTTGAGCCGGATCCGGCTTACCGATCTTCGGAACGGTTCGCGCCCGTCTTCAGGCATAGCAAAGGAATCGCCTGGGTGGATGAGTCCAGCGCGCAAATGATCAAGGCCGAGGCGGAGCTAACCGACGATGTTTCCTGGGGCGGAGGCTTAATCGCCAAGCTCTATCGTGGAGGGCGATTCCGTTACGAGCAGCACGAAGTCTCGGCCGGCGTCTGGATGCCCACGTATTATTCCTACGACTTTGACGGGCGCAAGTTCGTCTTCAGCCTGAGCGCGCACGATCGGTCCGAATACTCGGAATACTTGCACGTGGGCAGCCCCGATGAAGCTCTTCTGCTGGTGCGCCGCGAACATCCCAGGATTTTCGCCAACGCCAACTAGCGCGCGCGCCGTTACGGTGGCTTGCTAAGCTGCCCCGCTCAGGGAGCGGGTACCAGCTTCCCCGAGCCCGGTTCGGATTCGTACTCCACCCGCATCAGCCAATCGTAGTGAAACCCTTCGGCAGCCAGCCAGGCTTCGACGGTCTCGCGGTCCGGCGCCTCGAATTCGGCGAGCATCTTCCCTTCCACCATGTTCACCTGCACGCGCCGCGCTTGGACGCGGCTCGAGGAAAATATGCGTTCGCTGAGCTGGCCGGCGCCTTGGCGGGTGAGGCAGGCGAGGGTGTGCAGGGAGAGATAGCGCGGCATCAAAGCCTCCTAGGACCTCCTAAGCTTAAAGCGAATCGACACAATAACGTCTTTAAAGTGTGAGGATGTCGACGCCCCGTGATTGAAGAGCGCGGTCGAAGGTGACGAATTTCAATCCTCCCGCAACTGCAAACGCCAAGAGGTACGCATCCGCCCAAACTTTTGGCGAGCGGCTCGATAAACGAGACCGGGTGCGGAATTGCGCCTCCAATCCTTCCGGCTCCGGAAGAAAGTCAACGCGCGTGTCCGCCCAAATCTTGCCCCATAGATCCCAGGCCTGGGTCATCGTTTTCACGTCTTCGCCCATGATTTCCTGGGTCGTGAGAAGGCGTAGCACCGTTATTTGCGTAAAGCGGCAGAAGAAGAACTGTTCCTCGCCGGCACGCTCGAACCAGTCCCGCGCTCTTTCGGAATGCACATGACGGCTCCAGAGCAACGCGAGCCACACGTTGGCATCAAGGAAATTCAACGTGTTCATAGATCTTTTCGTTGGTCAGATCTACTTTGGGCCCTCTGGAGACAATGAGTGGGAAGCGAACTCTCTTTGGACGCGGGCGTTTGCTCTCCAAGAGTGAATTGCTAATGCCCCGCAAAATGAGCTCGCGGATGGAACGCCCTTGGGCCGCGGCCTGCTCCTTCAGTTTCCTATAGAGCGGGGCGGGAACATCCACAGTGGTGCGAATCGTGTCACGCTTCATAATGGCAGTATCCCACGTGTGCCATAAATATGGAACATGCGATACCGGCAGGCGGCGTCAGGGCTGAAAGGCGTTGACGCTTTGGCCCCAGGGAGGAGCCGTACACGCCGAAGCGGGATAAAATAAAGGCAACGGTAGGCTTCGTTCAGAGGCTGCGAAAATGCGAAAACTTCGTTTTGAGGCAGGGATTATCCTGTTGATTCTCGCGGCGTGCGCTGGGGGGATCGGCTACGCCAAACCTGTGGATGGGGTGCTGGGCGGAATCGTGCTGAATACCAAAGGCGCGCCGGTAAATGCTGCGGAGATCCTCTGGCAATCGGCGGACGGCACAGCTCCACACGCCACGCGCGCCGACGCCGGCGGACGATTTCGCATCGCCGGGGTTCGCCAGGGACTTTACGACGTGCGCGCGCAAGCGGCAGGAATGACTTCGGAGTGGCAGCACAATGTGGTGGTGCGCCCCGGAGGAGAGGCCAGCGTGACGCTGCGCCTATCTCACCGCATCCCGCGGCCGGCCGCCGTCCGGCCTTCCGGCAGCGGTAACCAAACGTACTAATACGCCGGTACCGCATTTTTAGCCCTACTGATCCATGGCCCGAACCGCATCGTGTTGCGATGATGCTCACGGGTTGGGAGCCGCTGCGGGGACGACGGCTCGAGAAATCGAAGTCGTAGGCAGCTACCCAACCCGCCAAATTCCTCGCTTCCGGTTCAGCCTTTCCTTTCAGCCCTTTCAGCCCTTCTGCCCCCTTTCAAGGCTGGAAACTCTCGCGGCAACACGCCGCGCACCTGGGCATCTAACCAACGATGCCAGCAACCGTCATTTGCGGCCGAAGGGCGCGGGGCTTCAAGTACTTCGTTTGCAGGGGATTCCGCCCAAAGCTTAGCCGCACAGCGCGGCGCGCGGCCCTATTCGGGCTGGCGGCCTTGGCGGCCGGATTCGTCTGGGGTGCGGGCGCGAAAGCCAGGGCGCGAGATGCGGACGATACCGGCACGAAATTGACCGCCAGCGTGATGAACGATCCCGAGGCGCTCGGTGGATTTCAGCTTCTCTACGAGCTGAAATTCGACGAGGCCCGCCAGCGGTTTATGAAGTGGGAGCAGGAGCGGCCCGCCGAACCCACCGGCCCGGCTATGGAGGCGGCTGCCGACCTTTTCGAGGAGTTCTATCGCAAGGGCGTGCTGACGTCGGAGTTTTTCCTGGACGACAAGAGGCTGCTCGGCGGAATCAAAAGCCAGCCAGATGCCGATCTCGAACGGCAGTTCGCATCGGCGGTGGAGCGCGGGCAGAAGATGGCGCATGCGCGCTTGGAAGAGCAACCCAGGGATCCCAACGCGCTCTTTGCCCTCACGTTGATCGAGGGCATGCAGGCGGACGATCTCTTCCTGATCCAAAAGCGGCAGATCGAGAGTTTGCACCATTTGCGGGAGGCCGATCGGCGCGCGCGCATGCTGCTGCAAGTGGCGCCCGATGCGGACGATGCCTACGTCGCGCTGGGCGCCGCGAATTACATCATCGGGTGCCTGCCCGGATACAAGCGAGCCGTGTTGTGGGTGGGCGGAGTTCACGGCGACAAAACTCTCGGAATGCAGCAACTGGCCCGCGCGGCGGCGAGCGAGCATGCGCATTACCTGCGGCCGTACGCCCGGCTAATGCTGGCCCTGGCGTCGATGCGGGAGATGAATACCGATGTGACGCGGCAGCAACTTCAGGATTTGGTGATGGAGTTTCCGGAGAATCCGCTGTTTGCGAAAGAGCTGGCCAAGGCTACGCCGGTGATCACCGGCATTGCGCCGTTCGACGGGGCTCAATCAGCGCCGGCGCAATAAGCCCCGCGGCGAGCGCGGGGAGCTAACGAGATTCGGCCGCGCTTCGGGAGGCGTTCTCGAGCAACTCTTTGCCGGTGAACAAGGCGTAGTAGGGATACTTCTGGCGGAGCTTTTCCGAGCCGCCCGCCTCGCGATCGACGATGCTGAGCACGGCCGCGACGTGCAGGCCGGCATCCTCGACGATCTTCAGCGCTTCCAACGTGGATTCGCCCTTGGTGCAAACGTCGTCGATGATCACGACGTCGCGAACCTTGTGGAGATCGAGGCCCTCGATCTGCTTCTCGAGGCCGTGCGCCTTGGCCTGCTTGCGGATGAGAAAAGCGGGCAGCGGGAGGCCGCGACCTTCCTTCGCGCGAAGATGGCTGACGGCGGCGACGGCGGCCACGATCGGATGCGCGCCGATGGGAGGGCCGCCGATGGCGTCGGCCTTGATGCCGTACTCGGCGAGGAGATCGAGCACCGCGTCGCCGGTGAGAAAAGCGCCCTCGGGATCGAGCGTGGTGCGCTTGCAATCGAAGTAGTAGTCGCTCTCCTGCCCCGAAGCGAGCTTCACCTTGCCCCAAACGATGGATTTGCGCTGCAAAAGCTCTTTCAGCTGCTGCCTAGTCGAATCCATTTTTCGCACCTGTTCCAGACCGCGACACTATAACAATTTTGCCGTCCACGCGCCGCTTGTCTTGACCCTGCCGGAAACGATTTGCTAGCGTTAGGGCTTCGCTCTGAATTTCGCGCTGGATCGAGGTTCGAGCGCAGTCGCGCCACAATTACTCATGGATACCATTCAAGTCACGCTGCCGGACGGCTCGAAGCAAGAGGTGCCGCGCGGCACCACGCCCGCGGAGATCGCCCGCAAGATCTCGCACGGGCTGGCACGCGAGGCGCTCGTGGCGCGCGTGGATGGCGAGCTGATCGACCTTTCGCGGCCGCTCGAAGAAAACGCCTCGCTGCGGATTCTCACCTCGAAAGATCCCGAGTCGCTGCAAGTGTTCCGGCACTCGGCGGCACACCTGCTGGCCGCGGCGGTGCTGGAGCTTTTTCCCAACGTGAAGCTGGGCATCGGCCCGCCGATCGATAACGGCTTCTTCTACGAATTTCTGCGCGAGCAGCCCTTCACGCCGGAAGACCTGGAGAGCATCGAGAAAAAGATGCACGAGATCGCGGCGCGCGACTTGCCCAACGAACGCAAGATGATGCCCAAGGCCGAGGCCATCGAGCTCTACAAGACGTGGGACCAGGGATTCAAGTGCGAGTTGGTGGAGGAAAAGGCTGTCGAGCCGATGGTCTCTTTTTACACCACGGGCATGTTCATCGATTTCTGCCGCGGGCCGCACATCCCCAGCACCGGGCGCATTCGCGCCTTCAAATTGATGAACGTGGCGGGCGCTTACTGGAAAGGTCAGGAAGGCAATCCGCAGATGCAGCGCGTGTACGGAGCGTGCTTTTTCACGCAGCCGGAGCTCGACGAGTACCTGCATCGTTTGGAAGAGGCCAAGCGGCGCGATCACCGGCGGCTGGGAACTGAGCTCGATCTTTTCAGCATTCAGGAGGAGGCCGGGCCGGGGCTGATCTTCTGGCATCCCAAGGGCGGGCTGGTGCGCAAGCTGATGGAAGACTGGCTGCGCGACGAACTGCTGCGCCGCGGCTATCAGCTGGTCTACACGCCGCACATCATGCGCCTTGAGCTGTGGAAGACCAGCGGGCACGCCAATTTTTATCGCGAGAATATGTTTGGGCCGATCGAAGTGGAGAAAGACGACTACCAGCTCAAGCCCATGAACTGCCCGGGACACATTTTGATCTACAAATCGCGCATGCGCAGCTATCGCGATCTGCCGGTGCGGCTGGCGGAACTGGGCACGGTCTACCGCTACGAGCGCTCCGGCGTGCTGCACGGGCTTTTGCGCGTGCGCGGCTTCACGCAAGACGACGCCCACATTTTCTGCATGCCCAGCCAGATCGAGGCGGAGGTCGAGGCCTGCATCGATTTCGCCTTCGCGGTGATGAAGACGTTTGGGTTCTCGCGCTACCAGGTGGAGCTTTCGGAGTGGGACGCGGCGCATCCCGAGAACTATGCCGGTTCGCGCGAGGATTGGGAACGCTCCACCAGCGCGCTCTCCTCGACGCTGGAACGCATGCAGGTTCCCTTCAAGCGCATGGAGGGCGAGGCGGCGTTTTACGGGCCGAAGATCGACGTGAAGCTGATCGACGCCATCGGGCGTCCCTGGCAGCTCACCACCGTGCAGTTCGATTTCAACCTGCCCGCGCGATTCGGCCTGGAATACGTGGGCGAAGACGGCAGCCGGCATCAGCCGCTGATGGTGCACCGCGCGCTGTGGGGTTCGGTGGAGCGATTCTTCGGCATCCTGATCGAGCACTATGCCGGGGCTTTCCCGCTGTGGCTGGCCCCGGTGCAGGTGGCCGTGCTGCCGGTGAGCAACAAGTTCATGGATTATGCCAAGGCCGTCGCGGCGGAACTAGGCGCCGCCGGAATTCGCGCCACGCTAGACGACCGCAACGAAAAGCTCCAGGCCAAGATTCGCGATTCGGAGATGCAGAAGATTCCCTACATGACCGTGGTGGGCGGCAAGGAAGCCGAGGCGCGCACGGTTTCTGTGCGGCATCACGGCCAAGGCGACGTGGGTGTGCAGCCGCTGGTGGACTTTGTCGCGAAACTGCGCGAGGAGGCCGCCGCCCGCACCACCTCCTAGGCTTTCCCTACTTTTCCGACTTTTTCCTCAACCGCGGCATGCCGGTGTTGCTAAGCGCGCCATGCTAGAATCGCGAAACACTGAAGAAAGGAAACGAGCCGATTGGGCCTTTCACAACCACCGCGTCCTGAGCGCAAAACGGGAATCCTGCCTTCGCAGGAGATCCGCGAACTGATCGCCAACGGCAAAATTCGCTCGTCGGCGGAGATTTCCGATGCACAAATCCAGCCCGCATCCATGGACTTGCGCCTGGGGAGCGTTGCCTATCGTGTGCAGGCCAGCTTCCTTCCGGGACGTTCGGTGACGCTGCGGGACAAGATCGCGGAGCTCAAGATCGCGGAGTATGACCTGAGCCGGCCGGCGCTGCTGGAGACGAATGCGGTCTACGTCGTGCCGCTGCTCGAAAGCCTGGCGCTGCCTCACGACATCGGCGGGAAAGCCAATCCCAAGAGCACCACGGGACGGCTGGATATTTTCACGCGGCTGATCACCGACGGCGGGCTGGAATTCGAGCACGTGCTGAAAGGCTACTCGGGCGATCTGTATGCCGAGATCGTGCCGCGGACGTTCCCGATCGTCGTCGCGGCGGGAACAAAGCTCAATCAGCTTCGTTTTATCCGGGGGAACCCGGTGTCCACGGACGGAATTCTCGAACAGTTGGCCGAAAAAGAGCGGCTGGTTTACTACGAGAATGGAGACGGCCCGGCCGAGGCGGTGATCGAGCGCGGGCTGAAAAATCTGGTGGCGCGGCAGGGCGGAGATCAGCAGGCGATTATCGACCGAGGCCTGCGCACCACCACCGATTTCGAGGGCAGCGCCGAAAGCATCGTGGCCTACAAAGCCAAGAGACATTGCCCGCCCGTGGATTTGAGCAAGGTGCGGGCTTACGATGCGGCTGACTTCTGGGTCCCGATCTACAGCCCGAGATCGAAGAGTGTGGTTCTCGACCCAGGGGATTTCTACCTCATGGCCTCAAAGGAACGGTTCTCCGTGCCCCCTTCGTATGCCGCGGAGATGGAGCCCTTCGACCAATCGATTGGCGATTTCAGCGTGCACTATGCGGGCTTCTTCGATCCGGGATTCGGTTATGGCGCGGGGGGCGAGATCAAGGGCACCAAAGCGGTGCTGGAAGTGCGCGCGCATGAGGTGCCGCTCCTGCTGGAAGACCGGCAGATCGTAGGGCGGCTCATCTATCACCGCATGGCCAACGCTCCGGAGAAACTCTACGGGCAGGCGATTGGGTCGTCTTATCAGCAGCAGGGGCTGGCGCTCAGCAAGCAGTTCAGGGCGCTGGAAACTGCGCGCTCCGCAGCGCCGAAATAATCCGCTCTAGAACGAAGAGAGATTCTTCGGCAAACACATTCCACGCCCGCTCAGAATGACAGATGCGGCTTGGGGATGAGCCGAGCTGACGTGGCTTTAACGCCGAACTGCAGATCCCTCGTCGCAGGACGCAAAGGCAACACCTTTGCGTCCAAAACGCTTCTCGGGATGACACCGAATCGTGTTGCCCTCGGTCTGATGCCAATGCATCGCATAAGAGCAGGGCGCGCGCCAGTGGCGGAATCGACCAGGATGTTTTCGGGGGCTTCCAGCCGCCGAGGCACACGCTGACCTGCCAGTCCCATCGCTTCGGACGCGCAGGACCGACCCACGGGATGGGGAATGATTGCCAGAAGTAACCGTGCTATACTTTTGGCCCTTGCCCCGTCCGGATGGCAGGCAAGGACGGCAGTCCAAAGCGCCGCTGCGGAGGTGGTTTTATCGCTGAACGAAGTTTTCGAGCCACAGAACGAACCCGGATCAACGAACGCATCCGGGCCCGGGAAGTTCGCGTAATAGATGACGACGGCGGGCAATTAGGTGTAATGCAGCCGTTCGAGGCGATGCGCGTGGCTCGCGAGCGCGGATTGGACCTGGTGGAGATTTCGCCCAATGCCGACCCGCCGGTCTGCAAGATCACCGATTACGGGAAATTTCTCTATCAAGCGAACAAGAAGGCGCACGAGCAGCGCAAGCACCAAAAGGGCACGCAGCTCAAGGAAGTGAAGTTCCGGCCGGCAACCGCCGAGCACGATTATCAGGTGCGCAAGAACCAGATCATCAAGTTCCTCGGCGAGGGGCACAAGGTAAAGGCGATGATTTTCCATCGCGGCCGGGAGATGGCCCATCAGGAAGTGGGCCGGGCGAAGATGGAGCGGCTGCTGAAAGAGATTTCCGAGCACGCCCTGGTGGAGATCGGGCCGCGCATGGAAGCCAATATCTTGATGGCGCTGCTGGCGCCCAAGCGGGGCGGAACGGTGGCCAGGCCGCCGGCAACGGCGAGCGCAAGCCCGGCCTGACGTTCTGGCGTGGCTCAAAAACGAAACCCGAAAAAGGACACTCTGTGGCGAATCGGAAAAAAACAAAACCCAAGCTCAAGCTGAAGACGCATCGCGGCGCCGCGAAGAGATTCAAGGTCACCGCCAACGGCAAGGTACTGCGCATGCATTCGGGCAAGAGGCATCTGATGGGCACCAAGAAGCCCAAGCGCATGAGGCACCTGAAGAAATTGGCAAAGGTCAATCCCGCGGATGTTGCCCATGTCCGCCGGATGTTGCCTTACGGTTAGCATTCGGATTTTCTGATTTTGTGCCAGGCAGCGCGTTATCCGCCACGGCGGGCCTGCCGGCCAATGGCCACGGTCAAATCGAAACTGGTTTGACTGGCGGCCCTGCTGCCGCGCTCGATCTTTGAGCCGCGGCGACAAACCTCAACACGCCGTGGAGACGCTCGACAACGTCGTGGGCCGTCTGCTGTGCCGCTTGTGCGCGGATTGATGCGTGCGCGAGCTGCGCTGCTGATCGCCCGCCGTTTCGCGCGATCTCCGCGCAGGAGATAAAACAATGGCTCGAGTGAAACGCGGGACCAAACGCCGCGCGCGACGCAAAAAGTATTTGCGGCGCGCCAAGGGTTTCTTCCTTACCAAAAGCAAGCTCTATCAATCGGCCCAGGAAGCCGTGAATCGCGCCGAGCGCTATTCCTATCGCGATCGCCGCAATCGCAAACGGCAGTTCCGGCGGCTGTGGATTCAGCGCATCGGCGCCGCCGCGCGCTTGAACGGGCTTTCCTATAGCCAGCTGATGCACGGCCTGAAGGCCGCAGGCGTGGACATCGATCGCAAGATCCTGGCCGACCTCGCCGTGCGCGACGCCGCCGGCTTCGCGCAGATCGCCGCCCAGGCCAAGCTCGCGGCGGGAACCAAGGCTTCAGCCTAGGGATTCCGATGAGGCGCGCTTTGGCCGGAGCGGCCGCCGCGGCACAACGTCGTGGACGCCCCGCTTTGGTGTAAGCTCACACGCGCGATTCGCATGCCCGAAGTAGCCGATATCACCCGACAAACCCTCGCGGCGCTGGGCGTCTCCACGTCCCAGGAGCTTTCCGCCCGCTTCGCCGCTCTTCGCGCCGAATTCGACAAGGAAAGCGCTTCCGCCCCGGACGAAGCCGCCTGGAAGGCCCTGCGCGATGCCTGGCTGGGCCGCAAATCCGGCGTGCTGAATCGCATCACCGAACAATGGCTGAAGCCGGCGCCGCCCGAGCTGCGGCCGCTGGTGGGACAGCACCTGAACGATCTGCGCAAGCAGATCGAGCAGCGTCTCGAGGAAACGCAGCGATCGCTGGCAGCCGCGGCGGAAAGCGCGGCGCTGGCGCGCGAACGCGTGGATCTCTCGCTGCCCGGGGTGCTTCGCCCGATCGGCTCGCGGCATCTGGTGCGGCAGACGTTCGAGGAGATCGAGCGCATTTTTCTTTCGCTGGGCTTTACGGTGGTGGAAGGCAACGAGGTCGAGACGCCTTACTATAATTTCGAGGCTCTCAATATTCCCGAGCACCATCCGGCGCGCGACACCATGGATACTTTCTATCTCGATCTGCCGCCGGGAACGCCTCCGCATCTTTTGCGCACCCACACCTCGCCCATGCAGGTGCACACCATGGAGAAGCAGAAGCCGCCGGTGCGCATCATCGTTCCGGGGAAAGTCTATCGGCGCGATAATCCCGACGTCACGCACTCCTACATGTTCCATCAGGTGGAAGGACTGGCCGTGGATACCGATATCACCTTCCGCGAATTCAAGGGCACGGTGGAATATTTCGTGCGCGAATTTCTGGGGCCTGCGGCCAAGACGCGGCTGCGGCCGAGCTATTTTCCGTTCACCGAACCTTCCGTGGAGGTGGACGCGACCTGCTTCGTTTGCCAGGGCAGCGGGTGCCGGCTGTGCAAATCCTCGGGCTGGATCGAACTTTTCGGCGCGGGCATGGTGGATCCGGCGGTATATGGCTTCGTGGATTACGATCCGGCGCGCGTCTCCGGCTACGCCTTCGGCCTGGGAGTGGACCGGCTCTCGCAGCTCAAATATGGGATCGACGACGTGCAGCTCTTCTTTCAAAACGACGTGCGCTTCCTGCGGCAGTTTCCCTGACGCGCGATGTCCTGAACCTCGATGAAAATTCTTTACGACTGGCTGAAGGAGTTCACCCCGGTTCCGTTCGCGCCGCCAGAGCTGCGCGAACGGCTGTCTCTGGCGGGAATCGCGGTCGAGGGACTCGCGGAGACGCCTGCCGGTCCTCTGCTCGATCTCGACCTCACCATCAATCGCCCGGATTGCCTGGGCCACTACGGCGTGGCGCGCGAGGTGGCGGCGCTGGGGCGAAATCGGCTGCAGCCGGTTTCGCCGAAGCTCGTAGAAGCGCGCGAGACGGCCGCGAGCGCGACCCGCGTGGAGATCGAAGCGCCGGAGCTTTGTGGCCGGTATACGGCGCGCGTGTTGCGCGGCGTGAAGGTACAGCCCTCGCCGCAGTGGCTGCGTAAGCGCCTGGAGGCGCTGGGGCAGGCCTCCATCAACAATATCGTGGATGCCACCAATTACGTCATGCTCGAGTTGGGCCAGCCCATGCACGCCTTCGATATGGACCGGCTGGCGGAGCGGCGCATCGTGGTGCGACGGGCGCGCGCGGGGGAGAAGATGCGCACGCTCGACGGCGTCGAGCGGACGCTCACGCCGGAGATCTGCGTGATCGCGGACGCGGCCCGGGCCGTGGCTGTCGGCGGAATCATGGGCGGCGCGGAAAGCGAAATCGGCTTCGCGACGCGCAACGTTCTGCTCGAATCGGCCTGGTTCGACCCCATTTCCATTCGCCGCAGCTCCAAAGCGCTTGGCCTGCGCACGGAGGCGTCCACGCGCTTCGAGCGCGGGGCCGATCCGGAGATGGCCGAGCTGGCCTCGCGGCGCTGCGCCGCGCTCATTCAGGAACTCGCCGGAGGCGAAATCCTTGCCGACGTTGTGGACGTTTATCCGGCGCGGCGCGAGCCTTTGCCGATCGAGCTTTCCCGCAAGGAGTTGCTGCGCCTCATGGGCGCCGATGTGCCGGATGAGGAGATCGAAGCGATTCTCGGCGCGCTGGGCTTTGCTCCGCACCGCATTGACGACGAGCGCGAGTTCGATTCGCCGCTGGCCCGATGGCAATGCGAGCAGCCCTCCTGGCGCCAGGACGTCTGGCGCGAGGTGGACCTCATCGAAGAAGTCGCGCGGCATTACGGCTTGGATAAATTCCCGCCGCGGCTTCCTGTCGCAAAACAGCCGGCGGCTCGCCTGCCCTACGCTCAGGCGGAAGACCGGTTGCGCGAACGGCTGATCGGCCTGGGCTATCGGGAGATCGTCAGTATTCCTCTGGTCAAGGAAGGCGAAGACGCGCTCTTCCGGCCCGCCGGCGTAACGCCTGCTCGCGTTGCCAATCCGCTGGCAGAAGATGCGTCGCTGCTGCGCTCGACGGGCCTGGTGAGCATGGCGCACGCGCTGGCGTGGAATTTGAACCGCGGGCAGCACGACCTGCGGCTCTTTGAGATCGGCCGCGCCTACCGGCTGCACAACGGCGCGCCGCAAGAGATTCGCATTGTGACGATCGGCGCAACGGGCCTGGCCCGAGAGAAAGGCATCGCCGAAGACGCGCGCGAGTATGGCTTCGCCGACCTCAAAGGCGATCTCGACCAGATCGGCGCGCTGGCCGGCGGATTTGCGTGGGAGACGGCCAAAGGCGGCTGGCAGCATCCCGCGCAGGCGGGCGATTTCGCGCCGAGCAAGAATGGAACGGGCCAGGCTTCAGCGAGGGGCCATGCGGGCCAGCTTGTTGGGCGCGTCGCCGAGAAGTTCAAGCTGCGGCAGAACGTTTTTCTTGCCGAATGGGCGCTCGATCCGTTTTATGAAGGTTATCGTCTGGCTCGCGAGGCGCGGCAATATCGGCCGATTTCGCGCTTCCCCGCCGTGGAGCGCGATTTTTCGCTGATCCTTCCCGAAGGCACCAGCTTCGCAGCGGTGCGGGAAACTGTGGAGACGCTGGGGATCAAGGAAGTCGCCTCGATCGAGGCCGTCGATCTTTTTCGAGGCAAGCATATTCCGCAGGGAAAGTTCTCGCTCCTGGTTCGCGTCATGTTGCAAAGCCACGAAGCCACTCTCACCGAAGCGCAACTCAGCGATTTTTCTTCGCGAATTATTTCCGCATGGGAACAGAAGCTGGGCGCCACGCTGCGTGCCGCCTAGGCTCGCCAACCGGCGCTAAGTATCCTGTGACATCGCCTGATAGTGCTCCACTCGCGCGCGGTTGGTGCGTGCAAAGAAATCCAGGATGAGCGCGATTTCCTTCTCTCCATAAGCCGCAAAAATCTTGGCCATGACCTGGCTCGCGGTTTGGTGCAATTCCAGGATTTTGCACCGGCGCTCCGGCGCCATGCGAATAATCACGCTGCGCCGGTCCCGCGGATTTCTCTCCCTGTGCACGTATCCCGCCTTTTCCAGGCGATCCAGCGACATCGTGATGCCGCCGGTGGTGAGCCCGGTCAGCCGCGCCAAATCACCGGGTTTGGCGTCGCTCAGAAGATCGACCAGATTCAGCACCTGCTGGTCGGTGTAGTTGATTCCCAGGCGGTCGGCGACGCGCTGGTTATTCAGGATGGCGCCGGCGATAAACTCACGCATTTCGCGGATCAGCGCTTCGGCCAGCCTGGCCCTTTTTCGATTTGACATGTGCTCTCCACGTACCTTACTATATTAGTATCTTACTACTTGAGGTACATACATGCAAGCCAAAGCTTATAAGGGAATGGGAATGGAAGGCGGCGTGGCCCGCTGGTACGACAAAACTACGCGCAGAGATCTGCCGGAGTTCAAAGCGCTGGCGCGTCGAGTGGCGGCGGGCCTGGCGCCGGGCGCAAAAGTGCTCGAAGTCGCGCCGGGTCCGGGCTTCTTCGCGATTGAGCTGGCCAAGATCGGAAAATACGAAATCACCGGCCTGGATATCAGCAAAAGCTTCGTGGATATCGCCAAAGGAAATGCTCAGCAGGAACACGTCGAGGTGGATTTCCGCGAAGGAAACGTTTCCCAAATGCCGTTTGCCGAAGCCAGCTTTGATTTTCTGCTCTGCCGCGCGGCCTTCAAGAATTTCTCCGACCCTGTGGGCGCGATTCGCGAAATGCGCCGCGTGCTGAAGCCGGGCGGCCGCGCTTTAGTGATCGACCTGCGCAAGGATGTGAACAAAAAGGCGCTGGACGATTACATTCGCGGGTTGAAGGTCGGCATCCTGGATGCCTTCATGATGAAGTGGACTTTCCGGCTGATGCTGATCCGGCGCGCCTACACCAAACAGCAGTTCGTCGAATTTATTTCCCAAGGCGGATTCGACAACTCCGAAATACAGGAAACGCCCATCGGATTCGAGATTACGCTTAGCAAGTGAGCGGGCCGGCGCGTTTCATTTCCGGCGCGAGCCGTCAACCAACTTGCCCAGGCTTGTTCAGGCCGCTTGCTCAGACCGTCCCGCTATCGGACAATAGCGCCGCCCTAGCCAAGCCGCTCTTTGCGCCGGGAGGCCCGCAGGCATGAAAGTCGAAATTTACGATCAGCTTTACAACGTCGCCGGAGAGCTCGATCCCGACTATCTGCAGCAGTTGGCCAAGTACGTGGATGTGCGCATGCGCCAGGTCGCCCGCGGCACCGGAGCCGTGGATTCGGTAAAGGTGGCCGTATTGGCGGCGCTCTCCATCGCCGACGAATTGCACTCGCTGCGGCAAAGCCGCGAGCAGAATACGGAGTCGCTGCGCGAGACGGCGGAACATTGCCTGAAGCTGATCGACCGCGCGCTGCAGCAATCCGCCTGAGCCCCCAGAGGCTTCTTCATCATCCGAATGAATGCGTGTCTGCCCCCAGAACTGAGTTGCAGAGGGGCATCTAGCGCAGGAAACGCTCTAGGGGGAATTCGGTTTGACGCTCGCCCCGGGGCCGCTAGAATGTACGTGGAGTAGGCCTGCGACGCGCGTGCTTGGCGCGAAGATCTTTTGAACCAATGCTGGATCTCTGGGGACCCGGGTCAGGCGGCCTGTGCGCATGGCCCGCAGCCGGGCACGTCCCGGTTCCGGGAAAGCCTTAAGGCCGACGCAGGGCACCCACCTTATACAGAGGTTCAGGATCTAGCTCCACACGGCGAAGTGGACCGCTCCATTTCCACCAAGTTATTCCATGCGGATTTTATTCATCGGGGACATCGTGGGTGCGCCCGGCCGTCGAATCGTGGTCGAGCGCCTGGAAGACATCATCGGCAATGAACAAGCCGATCTGGTGATCGCCAACGGCGAGAACTCCGCCTCGGGCTTCGGCATTACGCCGCGGCTCACCGAGGAGTTGCTCTCCACCGGAATCGAAGTCCTGTCTGGCGGGAACCACATCTGGGACCGCAAGGAGATTCTGGATTTCATCCCGCGCGAGCCGCGGTTGCTGCGGCCGGCGAATTTTCCCGCGGCCACCCCCGGAAAAGGGCTTTTCCGCGGCACGTCCCGCCAGGGCATACCTTACGCGGTGCTTTGCCTGCAAGGGCGCATCTTCATGGCGTCCAACGAAGATCCTTTCAGCACCGCCGATCGCGAACTGGCCACCCTGGGTCCGGAAACCAAAGTGATCCTCGTGGATATACATGCCGAAGCGACCAGCGAAAAGCAAGCCATGGGCTGGTATCTCGACGGCCGCGTCTCGGCCGTGGTGGGAACGCACACGCACGTGCCCACCGCGGACGAGCGGATTCTGCCCAACGGCACGGCCTACATCACCGACGTAGGCATGACCGGACCGCACGATTCGGTGATCGGCATGGAAAAGGGTCCGATCATCAAGCGATTTCTCGATGGGCTGCCCGCGCGTTTCGAGGTGGCCACGGGCGATATTCAGATGAACGCCGTGTTAATCGAGGTGGATTCGCTCAGCGGACGCGCGGTCTCCATCGCCCGGCGGCGCTATCGGCTCGAGGGTTAAGGCTCGACTCGCCGTGCACTTGAGCGGCGCCGAAGTTTTTTGTGCGGACGCGCACGAAACTCCACGCGAACTTTTTTTTCGATGCTGCCAGCCCGAATTTCGCGACTGTGGAAATCCTGTGTATCTCCTGTGCAGCGTTCGCTGTATTCTCCGCGATTTTTTCCTTGCCGCGCCGAGCAACTTTCGTGGACAATCGGACCTCGTCTGCGCCACAACGTGAAGCGTTCAACAACACCCCAGCCACCTTCGCGGGGCCGGCGCAAAAGCAGGGGAAGAGTTAGACCAGGACCCTAGGCTCAAAATATCCAAGATGGAGTGGTTAGCCGCCCGTGGCGGTATTTCCACAGTATTTCCACACGTTGTGGAAATACTGCGCCTTTTGTCTTCGAGGTTCCGAAAACTCATGAACTCGTGGGAAAAAATTCTGCAGCACATGGAACGGCGGGTGAACCCGCATAGCTTCGCCACCTGGTTTGTGCCGACCAAGCAGGAGAGTGGCGATAACGGCACGGTGGTCATTCGCGTTCCTTCACGTCCATTCCGCAAGCGCCTGACGGAGACTTACGGAGAGCTGCTCCAAGCCGTTCTGGTGGAAGTGGGCATGCCGGACGTGCAGCTCAACTTCGTCTGCAACGAGCCCGAACCGGCTACCGCGCCGGCCGCGGCGGGACCCAGCAAGCAGGCGCGCCTGGATTTCGACGGCGTCGATCATCAACTCAACCAGCGGTACACGTTCGATTCGTTTGTGGTGGGCGGCTCGAACCAGTTCGCGCATGCCGCCGCGCGCGCCGTGGCCGAAGCGCCTTCGAAGGCTTACAACCCCTTATACCTCTATGGCGGCGTGGGCATGGGCAAAACTCACCTAATGCAGGCCATCGGCCACACGGTGAAGGCGCGCAACCCCGGCCTGCGGCTCACTTACATCAGCGCCGAGAAGTTCACCAATGAAGTGATCAACTCGCTGCGCTTCGACCGCATGATCACCTTCCGGGACCGCTACCGCTCGGTGGATGTGCTGCTGGTGGACGATATCGAGTTCATCGCCGGCAAGGAGCGCACCCAGGAGGAGTTCTTTCACACCTTCAACGCCTTGCACGACCTGCAAAAGCAGATCGTGCTCTCCTCCGATTGCCCGCCCAAGGAGATCGCCGCTATCGAAGAGCGCCTGCGTTCGCGATTCGAATGGGGCTTGATCGCCGATATCCAGCCGCCGGATCTGGAGACCAAGATCGCCATCCTGCAGAAGAAGGCCGAATCGGAGCACTTCGCGCTGGCCGACGACGTGGCGGAGTTTATCGCCCGTTCGATCAAATCCAACGTGCGCGAATTGGAAGGGGCGCTCACGCGGCTGGTCGCTTTCGCTTCGCTGACGGGCGCGCCCGTAAATCTTGGGACAGCGCAGCAAGCCTTGCGCAATATCATCGCCACGCAGGAGAAAAAGGTCACCATCGAGCTGATCCAGAAGCGCGTGGGCGAGCAGTTCGGCCTGCGCGATCAGGATCTGAAGGTGCGCTCGAACGCGAAAGCCATCTCCTTCCCGCGCCAGATTGCCATGTACATCGTGAAGCAGCTCACCACGGCTTCGTTGCCGGAAATCGGAAAACAGTTCGGCGGCAAACACCACACCACCGTCCTGCACTCCATCAATAAAATCGAAACCATGCGGCGTACCGACAAGGATCTGAACCGCACCATCAGCCGCTTGCTCGATACGCTTGGCTAACTAAACCCAGCTACACTAAGGCTCCGCGGACCTTTGCATTCGCAGTCGCCGAAGGCGTCACTGCGCGCGTCCGCGTGTGCCAATCCGGTGCGCCCGATCGCCTCCACCTCGCCTCCAATGGGCGAGAAAACCTGTGCAAAAGGTTGTGCGCGCTTGCCTGTGCCTGTGCACGCTTTCGGCTGGCGGCCAGCGCCGGCTCGGGATTTCCACCGGACGAGCGCGATTCCTGCGCTTTCGTCCACAGGCTATCGCGATACAATGGCGCTCTTTGCGACGATATTCACGTTTCTTCTTCGTCGGCTACTACTACTATCTTTATCCCTACTGTAAAACAGGGTAGAGTAGCCGGTTTGAATCCGTGGGGCCCGGCGGAGGAAATCGTAGATGGAATTCACGGTAAAGAAGTTTGACCTGTTGCAGGAGCTGAATCTGACGCAGGGCGTGGTCGAGCGAAAGACGACCATTCCCATTCTTTCGCACCTGCTCTGCGAGGCCAAGGGTAATCGCGTCACGCTGACAGCCACGGACCTCGAGCTCAGCCTGCGCACTTCCTGCGAAGCGAAATTGAAAAAGGAAGGCGCCGGGACCATTCCCGCGAAAAAGCTGCTGGAACTGGTGCGCTTGCTGCCGGAAGGCGAGATTCGTTTCCGGCTGCTCGAAAATCACTGGATGCAGATCACCTCCGAGCGGCGGAACTACAAGATGGTGGGCATGGCCAAGGACAATTTTCCGGCGATACCGGCCTTTCCCCATCCGCTGGTCACCATACCCGCGGGTATTCTTTCCGTGCTGATTGCCAGAACGGCCTTCGCGATTTCCATGGAGGAGTCCCGTTACACGCTGAACGGCGCGCAGCTCACGCTGAAACCGGACTCGATCGCCATGGTGGCCACAGACGGCCACCGCTTGGCCCTGGCGGAAACCGATCACTCCTTCGCGGGCCTATCGAACGAGACCAAGCCGTTGATCCCCAAAAAAGCGATGGCTGAAATTCAGCGCCTTGCCAGCGAAGCGGGCGAGAACGGGCAAATCGAATTCGCACGCGACGATAGCCATCTTTTCTTCCGCGTGGATTCGCGTCTGCTGATCTCCCGCATTCTCACCGGGCAGTTCCCCAATTACGAAGCCGTCCTGCCGCGCGACAACGGCAAAAAGATTATTCTGGCGCGCGGCGAATTCAACGACGCCGTGCGCCGCGTCTCGCAACTTGCCGATCAGCGCAATCATGCTCTGAGGCTCTCGGCGAATCAGGAGGGCGTGGAACTTTCCGCGTCGAGTCCCGAATATGGCGAGGCGACGGAGAATCTTGAGAACGACTACAAGGGCGAGCCGATCTCCATCGGTTTTAACGGCCAGTACATTACCGATTTTCTCGCGGCCGCTCCCGACGGCCCCATCAGCGTCGAGTTGAAGGACGAGCAGTCTCCCGGGCAAATGCGTCCGCTGGCGGACGATAAATACCGCTATCGCTACATCATCATGCCCATGCGCATCTGATATTTCCGATCTGCTAAACGCGAAATCTTTGCTGCGCAATTTAGGCGAGCGCTCCCTCCGCGCCAACGATCACAGTGGCGGCTCTGCGTGCCCCTAAATGTATGAATAATAATGTGTTAGCGTAAAATAATAATGCCGCAGGCCCTTGAGAAAAGCCCTCGAATAGCGTAGAATCAGTTTCGGTATTCACACAGGTTTTTGGGTCCTCCGGAACGGCATTTTGGCCTCGATTTGCGCCCGCGTTTTCTCGTTCGCGCCAGAACGAGCGGGCACAAGGCGGGGTAAACACAGTCTTCGCCGCGTCCGCTTTCGCAAGACGAAAATCCGGACGGGATGGAGCAGAAACGCCTCTGGTTCGCGAAGCGAAACCAACGATGCACTTGAGGCGGGAAACCGTTCTGCGGCAGCCTTCCCCTCCACGGTTAGTCAGGAGACGCACACAATATGGGTGAAAAAGAGGCGGTGACCGGCAAAGCCGCCGGCCATCGGTACGATGCGACCTCGATCAAGGTGCTGGGCGGCCTCGAGGCGGTGCGCAAGCGTCCGGCCATGTACATCGGCTCGACCAGCGAGACGGGTTTGCACCACCTCGTGTGGGAAGTGGTGGATAACTCGGTGGACGAAGCCATGGCCGGCTATTGCGACGAGATCAACGTCGTCGTCCATGAGGATAACAGCGTCACGGTGACTGACAACGGCCGCGGCATCCCCGTGGATATGCACGCCACGGAAAAGAAGCCCGCCGCCGAAGTGGTCATGACCGTCCTGCACGCCGGCGGCAAATTCGATAGCGAGACCTACAAAGTTTCCGGCGGCCTTCACGGCGTGGGCGTTTCCGTGGTCAACGCGCTTTCCGATTGGCTGGAGCTGGAGATCTGGCGCGACGGCGAGGTCTGGGAGCAATCGTATGCTTGCGGCGTTCCCAAATCGAAGCTGAAAGTTACCGGCAAGACCCGCAAGACGGGCACGAAGATCACGTTTCATGCCGATCCCAGCATCTTCGACAAGGTCGAGTACAGCTACGACATCCTGGCGCAGCGCCTGCGCGAGCTGGCCTTTCTGAACAAGGGCCTGAAGATCACGCTGCAGGACGAGCGCAGCGACAAATCCACCGAGTTTCGCTTCACCGGAGGCATCGCCGAGTTCGTGAAGCACCTCAACCGCGGCAAGCAGACGCTGCACGACTCTCCCATCTACATCGAAGGCAAGCGCGACAACGTGGAAGTGGAAATCGCGCTGCAATATAACGACAGCTATGCCGAAAACGTTTTTGCCTTCGCCAACACCATCAACACGGTTGATGGCGGCACGCACCTTTCCGGCTTCCGTTCCGCGCTGACGCGCTCCATCAATAATTTCGCCAGCTCCTCGGGCATGCTCAAGGAGCAGAAAGACAGCACTACCATCACCGGTGACGACGTGCGCGAAGGCTTGATCGCCGTCGTATCCGTAAAGCTGCCGCAGCCGCAGTTCGAAGGGCAGACCAAAGGCAAGCTGAATAGCGACATCAAGGGCCAGGTCGAGCAGATGGTGAACGAGCGCCTGGGTGAGTATTTCGATAAGCACACCACCGTGGCCCGCCGCATCATCGGGAAGTGCATAGACGCGGCGCGCGCGCGCGAGGCGGCCCGCAAGGCTCGCGAGCTCACCCGCCGCAAATCGGCCATGGACTCCGGAGGCTTGCCTGGCAAATTGGCCGATTGTCAGGAGCGCGATCCCGCCAATTGTGAAATTTTCATCGTGGAGGGCGAATCGGCCGGCGGCTCGGCCAAGCAGGGCCGCGACCGCAAGTACCAGGCGATTCTGCCGCTCAAGGGAAAAATCCTGAACGTGGAGAAGGCCCGCTACGACAAGATGCTCGGCCACGAAGAAATCCGCGCCATCATCACCGCGCTGGGAACCGGAATCGGCAAGGACGATTTCGACGCCGGCCGCCTGCGCTACCACAAAATCATCCTGATGACCGACGCGGACGTGGACGGCAGCCACATTCGCACTTTGCTGCTGACCTTTTTCTTCCGGCACATGAAGGAGCTCATCGAGCGCGGGCACGTGTACATCGCCCAGCCGCCGCTCTATCGCGTGAAGCGCGGCAAGACGGACCGCTACATCCGCGACGACACCGAGTTTTCCCGCGAGCTGATGCGGCGAGCCACCGAGGACCACGTCGTCAAGGCCAAAGAAGGCGCTCCGCTGGAAGGCGCCGTGCTCACCACCTTCCTGCTCAACGTGCAGGAGTACGATCAGATCGCCGCCAAGCTGCTGCGGCGGTTGCGGGAGCGGGCCCTGGTGGACCTGGTGGCCTCCAGCGATCTCGAAAAGAAAGCGGATTTCGAGGATAAGAAAGCACTGGAGAAGCTGCTCAAGGCCATCGAAAAGGCCAAGATCAAAATGGAAGCTAAGATCGTTTATGACGAGGAGCACAGCCTGCATGAGTTGGTGCTGGGGAATGGCTCCGGCCATTCGGCGCGCATCAATTGGGCGCTGGCTTCCATGCCCGACGTGAAGCGGCTGCGGACGCTGAGCCGGGCCATCTCCGCCGCGGATAAGCCGCCCTTCACCGTCCAGCGCAATGGCGACAAGGTGAACAAGGAGAATGCCTCGCAGGTGCTCGCTTTTGTGCTGGAAGATGCCAAGAAGGATTTCACCATCACGCGGTTCAAGGGCTTGGGGGAGATGAATCCCGAGCAGCTGTGGGCCACCACCATGAATGCCGAGACGCGCACGCTGCTGAAGGTGAAGCTCGAAGACGTGGTCGAGGCGGAGAAGATGTTCACCACGCTGATGGGCGAAAACGTCGAGGAGCGCCGCAAATTCATCGAAGAGAATGCTCTCGACGTGCAGAACCTGGATATCTGAGGATGTGGGGAGAGGCGAGACCTTGCTGTTTTATGGGTCGCGGCCTTAGCCGCGACACAGATTAGCCGGAACTCAGGGGCTTTAGCGGCGCGATGAGGCATGAGCTGAGCTGGCAGACGACCCCCGGTTTGCGCGGATTTGTGTGCTCGAAATTTCGCGTGGTGGAGACGCGAACGCCGGACCAGCAGCGCTGCGTGGCCGTCTCTCTCGAAAACGATGAGCAGCGCGAGGAGCTTCTCGCGGAGCTCGAGATGCACTTCGCCGCGCAGCGCTTCGAGGATGCCAAGTCCGCTTTCGAAGCCGTGAAAACCTACGCGCTCGAACGCGCGGGCGGGAAACATTAGCTCGATTCAGCGTACTTTGCTTTAAGCGAACCCAGAAAGGAAGCCAAAGGAATGCCAGAGGAAAAATCGCCGGCCATTTTAATTCCGGTGGATATCGAAGCCGAGATGAGGAAGTCCTATCTCGACTACGCCATGAGCGTGATCATCGGGCGCGCCTTGCCCGACGTGCGTGACGGCCTCAAGCCGGTGCACCGGCGCATTCTTTTCGGCATGAACGAGATGGGCCTGGCCTCCACGCGGGGCTACCGCAAGTGCGCGAAGATCACCGGCGAAGTCCTCGGCAAATTCCATCCGCACGGCGACGCGCCGGTTTACGACGCCCTGGTGCGCATGGCGCAGCCCTTCAGCATGCGCTACCCGCTCGTGGACGGCCAAGGCAATTTCGGCTCGGTCGACGGCGATCCGCCGGCGGCCATGCGTTATACCGAGGCGCGCTTGGCGCGCATCAGCGAGGAGCTGCTGGCGGATATCGACCGCGAAACGGTCGACTTCACTCCCAATTTCGACGAGACCGAGCACGAGCCGGTCGTTCTGCCCACGCGAGTTCCCAACCTGCTGGTCAACGGCGCGAGCGGAATCGCCGTGGGAATGGCCACGAATATTCCTCCGCACAACCTCAAGGAGATCATCGACGCCACCGTGCTGATGGTGGAGAAGCCGGACGTCACGCTCAAGGAAGTGATGAAGCTCGTGCCCGGCCCGGATTTGCCCACCGGCGGATACATCGCCGGGCGCGATGGCATCGAGCAGGCCTACAAGGGCGGGCGCGGCAGCTTCATCATGCGCGCCAAGGCTTCCATCGAGCAGGTGGGCAAGGACCGCGAGAATATCGTCGTCACGGAAATTCCCTACCAAGTCAATAAAGCGCGCCTGGTCGAGCGCATCGCCGATCTGGTGCAGACCAAAAAGATCGAAGGCATCTCCGACGTGCGCGACGAATCCGATCGCGACGGCATGCGCGTGGTGATCGAGGTCAAGCGCGACGCGGAGTCCCAGCTGGTCCTCAACCATCTCTACAAGCTCACCCAGATGCAGGAATCGTTCGGCATGATCCTGCTGGCCATTACCGGCGGCCAGCCGCGCGAGATGGGCCTGCTCGAGTTTCTGCGCCTCTTCCTGGAGCATCGCCGCGAAGTGGTGATTCGCCGCACGCGCTACGACCTGCGCAAGGCGGAAGAGCGCGAACACGTTTTGCTCGGCTACCAGATCGCCGTCGACCACCTGGACAACGTCATCAAAATCGTTCGCGGCTCTTCCAGCCGGGCCAACGCGCGCGAGAATTTGTTCGCCTACTTCGGAAATAAGCCGGTGGAGATACTCACGGGCCGCGGAGAACGCACCGAAACGCTGAAGGGCGTGAAGCTCGACGCCAAGAGATACGGAATTTCCGGCGGCTTGACGGGCCTCAGCTATATACAGATCGACGCCATCCTGGAACTGCAGTTACACCGTTTGACGCGGCTCTCCATCGACGACATCCTGAAAGAGCTGGCCGAACTCCGCGTGAAGATCGCCGACTTGAGGGAGATTCTCTCCAGCGAAAAGAAGCTGAAGCAGGTGATCGTCACCGAGCTGCGCGACGTGCAGAAGCAGTTCGGAGACGCCCGGCGCACGCAAATCGTCGACGCCGTGGACGAAATCAAAGTCGAGGACCTGATCGCCGATACCGACATGGCCATCACCATCAGCCACGCCGGCTATATCAAGCGCACCTCGGTGGACGTCTATCGCCACCAGTCCCGCGGCGGAAAGGGGCGCATCGGCGCGCGCACGCGCGAGGAAGATTTTGTCGAGCATCTCTTCGTGGCCTCGGCGCACAGCTACATTCTCCTGTTCAGCTCCAAGGGCCGGGTCTACTGGCTGAAGGTGTACGAACTTCCCGAGGCTGCCGCGGCCACGCGCGGGCGGGCCATCAGCAGCCTGGTGAAGTTCCAGGAAGACGAGCACCTCACGGCCATGGTTCCGGCGCGCAATCTGGAAGAGGCCGGCCGCTACGTCTTTTTCGCCACCCGCAGCGGCACGGTGAAGAAGACCGAACTGGCCGAGTTCAGCAACCCGCGGCCTTCTGGAATCATTGCCATCAATCTGGAGCCCAAGGACGAATTGATCGGCGTGAAGCTCACCGACGGCAAGCAGATGATCTTTCTCGCCAGCCACGAAGGGCAGGCCATCCTCTTCCGCGAATCGGAAGTTCGCGCCATGGGCCGCAACGCCGGCGGCGTCAACGGCATGGATCTGGGGAAGGACGACTACGTCGTAAGCATGGACGCGGTGCAGCCGGACTACGAGATCCTGCGCAAGGAGTCCGGCAAGGATACCCAGAACCTGGACGAACTGGAAAACGAGGTGATCAAGGATTCGCTCACCTCCCTGATGCTGACCATATCCGAAAAGGGCTACGGCAAGCGCACGCCGCTGGCCGAATACCGCATCACTTCGCGCGGCGGAAAGGGCGTGATCAACCTGAAGACCACCGACCGCAATGGCTCCGTGGTGGCCACGCTGCAGGTCAGCGAGGATTCCGACGTCATGATCATCACCGAATTCGGGAAGATCATCCGCGTGCATTCGAATGAGATTCGCGAGGCCGGCCGGTCCACCCAGGGAGTGCGCCTGCTGCGGCTCGAGGAGCAGGACAAGATCGCCGCGGCCGCGGCCATTCTCGAAGAGGAAGTACCCGGGGCGAGCGGCGCCGGCGGCGCAGCGCCAGAAAACGCGAAGGATGCCGGGGCGAAGCCCGGCGCGAAAGACGCAAAAGAGGACGAGCCCGAAAAGTCCTGAGCGTTACGCGGGGGTCCCAATGTGCGCCGGTGTGGCGCGATTGGGGTGCTTACGCGCCGGGCCCGCCGACGTAATATCCCGGCCGCGAGCGCACGGTCAGCCCCCGGGCATCGATCACCTGCACGCGAATTTCGTGGTATCCGCCGGAGCTGATCGTGGTGGGACGGTAGCTGACGGTGTACTCGGCGTGCAGCTCGCCGCCGATATTATCGATGGCCTTTTCGATCGAGTCATCCTTCACCGTGGATTCGTAAAGGCCGCCGGTGGCCGCGGTGGCCACTTCCAGAGGCCGTTCCTTCACCACCGCTTCCGCGTGCTGCACCACCCACGTTGCCAGCGACAGGATATCCACGCCGCTGTTGCGCTGCGCTTCCGTGGTCGGCGTTTGCGGCGTTCCGGGTATGCCCGGCGCGCCGAACACACCGGGAGGCGTAGGCGATGGCGTCCCGCCGTTCTTCTGCTCCCCACGCGCTGCCGCGGCCGTGGAAGAGAGCCCCACCGAATAGATGGTGATGTTGGCGAGCTGCGCGTCTCGCAGCACTTCTCCCAGCTTCGTTTCGCTTCCGCCGTCCAGGGCTTCCGCCACAGTGATGATCACGCGGCGGCGCGAGTCTGGCCGGCTCTCCAGCATAGTCACAGCGGCTGAAAGCGCGTCGTAGAGCCGCGTTCCCGATGTCCCCGGCTTAAGGTTGGTCACGGCCTTTTCGATGGCGTCGTGATCGCTGGTGAAATCTTGCAGGTGCTTTACTTCGTCGTCGTAGCCGATTACCGCCGCGTCTCCGTTTTCGCCGATCACGGTCTCTGTGAACAAAATCCCCGTGCGGCGCACCGCCGGAAGCAGGGCCTGGATGCGCGAGCTGGTCTCCATCACGATCACTACGGAAAGCGGCGCGCCGCCCACGTCGAAGCCATCGATCTTCTGCTGCACGCCGTTATCGTAGATACGGAAATTATTCTCTTCAAGGTCCAGCACCAGCTCGCCCTTGGCGTCCCGCACCACCACGGGCGCGTTCACCAGGTTCACGCGTACGCGGATGGATTGGTCGGGCGCTATTTGCTGCTGCTGTAGAGGCGGCCTCTGGGGCGTCTGGCCTGGCTGCGGCGGGATCGGCCCCGAGGTGGATTGGGCCCGCGCGGGCCTGGCGCCCACCAGGGCCAGCACGGCCAGCAGCGCCGTCAAAAATCGCATCTTCTGCACTCGTGCGGTAGCCCTCATCTGGTGCCTCCACTCGATCGCGCTCGGCCCCGTGCCTGGCATAAGTTTACTAGATTGGACGCTCGCGGGGTCGCTCTTGTTGGATTGGCCTTCGCGCCTTACGTAGAATGATGCCTCATCTATATAGGGAGGGTTCATGGCTCGCCGTAAGCAAACGCCGCAGCAGCCCGCCTACCGCGATGCTCTCTTCATGGAGAGCGTCGCCGCCCGGCCGGTGCGCATTCTCACGGAGTATATCGATCCCTTGGTCCGGCTGCGGCGGGAGGAGGTCGGCGACACCATCGTGATGTTTGGATCGGCCCGCATTGTTGCCCGTGACCGCGCCCTGGCCCGTGTTCGCCACTTGAAGGACCTTCGCGGAAAGCCGACTGCGCGCCGCCGCCTGGCGCTGCGCGATGCGCGTGCCGCGCTCTCCATGTCCCGCTACTACGAGGAGGCCCGCGAACTGGCCCGCCGCATCACCGCCTGGTCGCTCACCCTCGGCGAGCATCCGCGCCGCTTCGTCGTCTGCTCCGGCGGCGGCCCCGGCATCATGGAAGCGGCCAATCGCGGCGCAGCGGAGGCCGGCGGAAAGAGCGTCGGCTTGAGCATCGAACTCCCGCACGAGCAATGGCCCAACCCGTATATCAGCCCGGGCCTGAATTTTCAGTTTCACTATTTCTTCATGCGCAAGCTGTGGTTCGCGCAGCTGGCCAAGGCCCTCATCGTCTTTCCCGGCGGCTTCGGGACCATGGATGAGCTTTGGGAGATACTCACCCTGATGCAAACCGGCAAGCTGCAGCGCCGCAACCTCATCTTGATTTATGGCCGCCGCTATTGGAATCGCGTGATCGATTGGCGCGAAATGCTCAATTGGGGCACCATCAACCGCCGCGAATATAACCTGCTGCAATTTGCCGACAGCGTGGACGAAGCTTTCGAGCGCATCCGCACCGGCCTCGAGGAGTTCCACATGTCCCCCGATACGCTCTTCTACGAATAGGGCAGAGGATAAAACCTCGCTGCGCTTACAGCGATCAGCCTACCGCCGCCCAGCAGCACGGGATAACGCACGCGCATCCAATGGGTGAACTGCCAAACGCCGTCCACCGCGTTCTGTCACCTCAGCCCGTGGCGGCATTTGTTCACCTTGGAGGTGAATCATGTTGGGAAAGCAATTTCTGGGCCGAGTGATCTTGACCGCAGCTCTGGGCGGAGGCCTGCTCTTGAGCTCGGCGGCCCTCCCGGCCCTTGCGGACCATGATTGGGCCAATGACTGCCATAAGCGGCTCGAAGACGCCAGGGCCAGGTTGGATCATGACGCGGCCCGTTTCGGCGAGCACAATCCTAGAGTCGACCGCGATCGCGGCAGGCTCGAAGATGCGCGCAGGTGGTGCCGCGATCACCACGCGGACTGGGATCACAACCGCTTCGATGTGGGAATTTATATTCGCTAGGCGAGTAGCGTCTCGCCGCAACCGCGGCCGGATCGTGGCAACGATCCGGCCGTTTTCTTTTAGCTGGCCGCCGCGACAGTCTCTTCGACCTCGGCAAACATGGCCTCGAAGCGGCGCTTCTCGTCGCGGTCGTGCACCAGCACCACGGGCGCTACGTGGAGAGGCCGGCGGCAGTTCTTGCAGGTGGCCGACTCGCCTTGTGTGTCCTGCAGAAACCCGTCGGTGAAGTGATATTCCGCTCGCTCGCGTTTCGCCGGCTTAACGCCCTTATGACTACAATGCGGGCAGAGAAACTCGACCAGATCTTCCTGTGGATCGCGGTTCAGGGCGGCCCACCCGGTGTATCGAACCCCTACAATCTCTTCGGTTTGAATATGACGGTTCATGGCTAGAGTCCTCTTTTATGAAATTTCCAACCCTATAGATGCCGGCTTGCGGAGAATTGATGCAGTCGGGCCTCTTTTTGTTTCAACTTTGCTTAATTCACTGTACCGCAAGGAATTAAGACGTGCTTCCGGCGCTCTCTCGGGGGCCAGGGGCGGTCAAGATGGGCTCTCCGGCATGGCTGGAGATGATCCGGCGAGTCTCGTCCCGTAGCCGCAAAACTTCGGCCCATTCGCGGCCAGCGCTGTCGGCGGCGGGGAAAAGAGCCGGAGAGACCGTCAGGGTAATGAGTCGAGGTTTGGGCAGGAAAGTGCCGTCGCGAAGGAATTCGCGGGCGCCCCTCAGCGCCACGGGTACGATGGGCTTTCCCGTTTTGACGGACGCGCGGAACGCCCCCAGATGAAAAGGACGCACTCCGGCCTCGGCGGTAAAAGTTCCCTCCGCGAATACGAATATGGATTTGCCGCGCAGAAGGGCCTCTTCCATCTGTTCGATCTGGCGCGACCGCGCCCGGATCTTCCCGCGTTCGAACGAGAAGTGGCCGATCTTGCGCAGGAACGAGCCGATGAAGGGCATATCGTTGATTTCGCTCTTAGCCACGAAGTGATAGTTCGTCCCGAAGAGGGCCATCACCACCAGCACGTCGGCATAACTCGTATGATTGCTGACGTAGATCGACGCGCCGTGCGCTTCGATATTCTCGCCGCCGATCAGAATGAGGCGGCATCCGACGAGCCGGAAGTAGATGCGCAGCGCGGCGGAAGTCATTCGCGCCGCGGGCTGCCCGGGCGGAATAAGCTTCAACAGCAGCCATGCCAGCACGAGCCAGACGATAAATACGCCTGCAGCATAGATGCCATAGACGGTGTCGAGCGCGGCCCTTGTCAGCCCTGTGCTGGAGCGGGCTGCCCGCCCCGCGGAGGACGCAGTGGCGGCTGAACTCGGCTCCGTTCCCCGCAGGGGCTCGGCGGCGGCCACAGCTTCCGCGCTGCCCGCTTCGGTTCCGGATGAACCGGCTATGGCGGTAACGATGTCGTTGAGAGTTCGAGCTTCGGCGATCGCGCTTTCCCCCAGGCTGGTTCCCAAGAGGCGATTCAGGCGCGCCATCAGTTCCGCGCGCTCGATGCTTTCCAAGCCGAGGTCCTCGTCCAGGCGGGCGGACGCGCGCACGCTATCAATGGCCGAGGTATTTCCCAGTTCGCGCAAAAGATCGCGCGTGATTTCCTGCACTTGGGCTTCGATCGTGGCCCGGCCGCCCTGGTCGCACGCTGGATTCTTCTTCTCCACGCCTCGATTTTACTCAATCCGCTGCGGGCTGCATGTTACTTATTTAGTTTGTGATAGTTAGCGGTTAGGTACAAAAGTACCGTCGCGATGGGACCGCTGGGCCATGGACCGGAAACGCTGCCACAGGCAAACTATACTCATGTTGGACGTGATGTGCGGTAGGCCGGACCTCTCGATAACCTGCCCTTATCGGCGAGGTTCCTGAGCCGGCTAGTTCGGCAGCCGCTGCAAGTAGCGTCTTACATAGTTCCTTCCAAAAACCCCCATGCCACAAGCGGCCGGGCCCCCACCGGCCGCTTTTCTTTTGCGGCCACTTTTCTGCTTCCTTCAGCACAGCCTTGATCCTTTCCAACTTCTGCTTCGGAGTTGGATTGAATCGCGTGGTACGAGCTTTGCCAAAAAATTTGGAGACAGATCAGCGCGGGATACAGGCGAGAGCGGCCGCGGCGGACGAACCAGCTAGCGAGCGCGCCCGGGCCGGTACACCGTCAGCGGACGCGGACGCAGCCTGAGCCGCGAGGCCAGCGGCGGCGGCACGTTGTGCAGGAGTTCGCCGCAGTTGCTGCAATGATCCTCCGGCGCGGAGTCCGCGCGCAGCCAATGGCCGCGGGCCTGGCACTCGGGATTGATGCACTGCACGGTCCATCCTGGCAAGTAGCGCACGCTGCCTCCCCTGGCGCGCTGCGGGCACGCGCCGGAACAGAGTGGCTGGATTTTGCGCCGAGCTTCTTGTGGCGTCAAGAACAAAGCTACTATAAGTAGTGGGTGAGTTCCGAACCTGTGGAAATCGTGCCGACCGTGCTCGCCCCCAGCGCCTCACCGAACGCGAGACTTCTTCGCCCCTTGTGATATAAACGTGTAGATTTCCGCGGCTCGCGAGCGCGAGGCCGCCCCCTGATAGGGACTGATAGGGAATCAAGTTCTAGGGAGGAAGTATGATCAGCAGGCTTTTTGCTTTGGCCCTACTCGGATCCATTCTGGCGATTCCCGCTGCTGCCCAGGACCGCCCGGCGGCCGCCGCGAATGCCAATCCGCTTTCCACCTGGCTGCGCAACGTTTATACGGGCAATCGCAATAACATCGTCAAGTCCGCCGAGAAGATGCCGGAAGAAAATTACGGCATGCGTCCCGGGACGCAGCAGGAGGTGCGCACCTTCGGCCAGCAACTCGGGCACATCGCCGATTACAACTATTTGTGGTGCTCGCAAGCCAAGGGCGAGAAAAACCCCAATGCCGGCACCAATCTCGAAAAGCTGAATACCAAGGCGGAGTTCCTGAAGGCGCTGAACGACGCCTTCGCGTACTGCGACGGCGTTTACTCCTCGCTCACCGACGCTTCCGGCATGGAGATCGTCGACATTACCCAGGAAAATGGCCGCCAAACTCACAATCCGCGATTCGGTCTGTTGATGCTAAACGTCGCGCACAACAACGAAGTCTACGGAAGCATGGTCACCTATTTGCGCATCAAGGATATCGTGCCGTCTTCCTCCGAGCCGCGCCCGGCGCAACCGGCGCGCTGATCGCCCAGTAATCGAAGTTAAAAACGATAACCCGCGGGCCGGGCGCTTCATCTCAACTTTATTGTGAAGTCATTCATGGCCATCGTGCGCCTGAGCGCAATTGCCGCCGTGCTCTTCTTGGTGGCGAGCGCTCCCCTGCCTGCCGCCGCATCCTCCGGCGGGGTGGCTCGAAGCGCGCCCGCATCTTTCCAGGCTGCCGGCCAGGAAGCACAGCCACCCGCGCCCGAAGCCCAGCAACCCACCCCGTACAAACTGTCTCCCAGTGAAGAGCACCGGGCCATCGCCTACGCGCACTTGCGCCGCCAGCTTTATTTCCTCGATCTTCTCTTCAGCCTCGCAGGATTGCTGCTGATCCTGCAATTGGCCGTGGCGCCGCGTTTGCGAAATCTGGCTGAGCGCATCTCATCGAAGCGATCGCTGCAGGCCGTGATTTTTGGCGTGCCCTTCCTGATTCTGCTCTGGCTTTTCACCCTGCCTTCCGCGGCGGCCGGCCATTCTCTCGCGCGCTATTACGGGCAATCGGTTCAGGGATGGGGCTCCTGGTTCGCGGACGCGGTCAAGGGAGGCGCCATCGCGTTGGCCCTGGCCGTCGTTCTCCTGTGGCTTTTCTACGGACTGGTGAGGCGCAGCCCGCGCCGCTGGTGGTTCTACGCCTGGCTCTGCTCGCTGCCTCTTCTGATCTTTCTCATCTTTGTCGAGCCGCTGGTGCTCGAGCCGCTTTTCTTCCGTTTTACGCCGCTCGCGAACGCCGATCCGCAGCTCGCCGCCCAGCTCGAACGAGTGGTGCAGCGCGCCGGGCAGAATTTTCCCGAGAGCCGCATGTTCCTGATGAACGCCAGCTCCAAGCTCAACGAGGTGAACGCCTACGTCACCGGCCTCGGCGCGTCGCAGCGGGTGGTCGTTTGGGACACCACCATCGCGCGAATGACTACGCCGGAAATTCTTTTTGTTTTCGGCCACGAGATGGGCCATTACGTTCTACACCACGTCCGCAACGGCATTCTTTTCACCGCCGGCGTCTTGTTCCTCGCTCTCTTCGCCGGCTTTCATGCGCTGCATTGGGCCATCGGCCGATTCGGCGCGGCATGGAAGATTCGTGGCGTGGACGATTGGGCCTCCCTGCCGGCGCTCATTTTCGTCCTCATGCTTTTCAATCTGGTTCTCACCCCCATCGACAACGCCTACAGCCGTCATCTGGAGCATCAGGCCGATCAGTACGGCCTCGAAGTGGTGCACGGCATCGTGCCGGATGCACCGCAAGTGGCGGCGCGGAGCTTTCAGGTTTTGGGCGAAATCGATCTCTCCGAACCTGCCCCCTCCGAGGCCATCAAAATCTGGTTCTACGATCATCCCACGCTCGACGAACGCATCCTCTTCGCGCAGACCTATGATCCTTGGGACAAAGGCCAATCGCCCGCTTTCGTGAAATAGCTTCCCGGGCCGCTGGCGCGGCGGCGGCGCATGCGGAATTCTCCGTGATACATTGGCAAGGGCCCTACACGCCCGACCGATGCCCATTCACGCGGACGCCAAATGAGGAGAATTGTCCTGACGCGCCGAGTTGCCGTTCCGCCGCAGGAGGTCTTCGTCTTTTTCGTTCCGCAGCGCATGCCCTATTGGTATGGGCCGGAGATGCGCGCGTCGTTTGAGACGCAGGGCTGCGGATCGGAATTCCGCGCCGGCTCCACGGTGCGCATCTCCGCGACAATGGCCAAGAGAACCTTTTCCCACTTGGCGGTGGTCACCGCATTCGACCGCGGGCGTCTCTTCGAGTGGCAATTTGAAGACTCCTACGGCGTGCGCGGCAAGGAACGCTGGGAATTGCAGCCGGTGGAAAATGGTGCCGCGCCGCAGACGATCATTCGTTTTACGAACGAGTACGAAGTCCCGGGGCGCATCGGCCGCGCGCTCGATTGGCTCTTCACGCGCCACGCGCTGGCACGCCGGAACCGCGACTATCTCGAGCGGCTCGCGCGCCTCGCCGAGCGGCGTCCATGAGGCCGTGATCACATGAACGGCTCCGAATCCGTTCCCTCCGGCCTCGGCGGCGCTCCCCAGCCGCCGCCATCTCGCCCGCGCCCGTTCCTGCTCGAACCGATTTTTGTCGGTCCCAACGGAGTGCGTGCGGGCTGGCGCGCCGCGCTCTTCGTCGCCCTCTTTTTCCTCTTCATGATCGTGACGGCAAGCGCAGCCCGGCTGCTGCATCTTTCCTTGCTCGGGCAACCTGGACCGATCACGCCGCGCGTGCTCGGTTCGCAGGAAGCCTTGGCCGTGGGGTGCGCGCTTCTCGCGGCCCTGATCCTCGCCCGTCTCGAGCGCCGTCCTTTTGACGATTACGGCATGCCCTTGGCCCGGGCATTTGGCAAAAATTTCTGGAGCGGCGCCGTATGGGGAGTCGGCGCCATGAGCGCCATGATCTTTCTGATCCACGCGATGAACGGTTATTCTTTGGGCGCGATTGATCTTCCTCGCGCCGCTCTGGCGCGCTACGCCCTCGAATGGGCTGCGGTTTTTTTGCTGGTGGGAGTCTACGAGGAGTTTTTCTTTCGCGGCTACCTGCTATTCACGCTCAGTTCGGGTATGCGTTTCTGGCCAGCCGCTGTGCTGCTCTCCTTTTTGTTCGGCGCCGTGCATTTGCGCAATCCCGGCGAAGGTCCCGTGGGAGCGCTGAGCGTCTTCGTCATCGGCATGTTTTTCTGCTTCACGCTGCGGCGCACCGGAACGCTCTGGTTCGCCATCGGATTTCATGCTGCCTGGGACTACTGCGAGACATATGTCTATTCGGTGCCCGATAGCGGCATCGTCATGCCCGGCCATCTGCTCTCGTCCTCGTTCCACGGCCCCGCCTGGCTAACGGGCGGCACGATTGGTCCCGAGGGCAGCATCTTCGACTTCGTGATTCTGGCTGTTGTGTTTGTGATCTTCGACCGCATCTACCCCACAAGCAAGGCCTATCCCGCGGAAAGCGATCCCGCCCGCGGCGAAGCCGACTCGCATCTCCGCCCCACGCAAGGTTAATTTGCGCCGATCATTCGACTATCACGCGGACGAACTTTCTTTTTCCTGCCTTGATTAGCAGAGTTTGTCCTTTCTCCAGTTGCAGCGTCGTCATTTGGCTGATGACATGACCGTCTATCCCCACCGCGCCCCAGCGTATAAGTCGCTCCGCCTCACTGCGCGAGGTGACTAAGCCTGCTTGCACAAGGAGCGCGAGCAACTTATATGGTCCCGCTCTCACCGACAAAACTGGCACCTCATCGGGTGGGCGCTTCTCTCGGACGGTCTGTTGGAATTCGTCCGACGCTTTCCGCGCCGCCTCCTCCCCGTGGAACCCCGCGATAATGTTGTGCGCCAGCTGCATCTTCGCATCCATCGGATGCAGCACGCCCGTGCGCACCTCTTCCTTGAGCCGCACGATCACCGCCGGCGCGAAATCCGTCACCAGTTCGTAGTAGGACCACATCAGCTCGTCCGAAATAGACATGAGCTTGCCAAACATCTGCGTGGGCGTTTCCGTGATGCCTACGTAATTGCCCAGGCTCTTGGACATTTTGCGCTGCCCATCGGTGCCCACCAGGATGGGCATGGTCAGCGCCACTTGCGACTCCTGCCCGTATTCGCGCTGAATATCGCGGCCCACCAGCAGATTGAACTTCTGCTCGGTGGCCCCCAGCTCCACGTCCGACTTCAGGGCGACCGAGTCGTAGGCCTGAAACAGGGGGTAGAGCAATTCGTGAACGGAAATTGGGTGGTTGTTGGCCAGCCGCGAGCGGAAGTCCTCGCGTTCCAGCATGCGGGCCAGCCGATAATGTCCGCAGAGCCGCACGATCTCCATGCCGCTGAAATCGCCGAGCCATTCGCTGTTGTAACGCACCTCGGTGCGTTTGCGATCCAGGATCTTGTAAACCTGCTCGAGATAGGTTTGTGCATTGGCGCGCACCTGTTCCCGCGTGAGCGCCGGACGCGTCTCGGATTGCCCGGTGGGATCGCCGACCATGGCGGTGAAATCCCCCACCAGAAAAATCGCCGTGTGCCCTTCGTCCTGAAAATGCTTCAGCTTCCGCAGAACCACGGTGTGGCCGAGGTGCAAGTCCGGGGCCGTGGGGTCGACGCCTAGCTTCACGCGCAGGGGCTTGCCGGACGCTCGCGAGCGCTCCAGCTTGGCGCGCAACTCTTCCTCGCGAATAATTTCGGCCGTGCTTTTGCGCAGCGCGGTGAGCTGTTCGTCTACGGGGCGAAATGTTTGCGGCGTGGTCATGAAATCGTGGCCATGAAATGGGTCTGGCGAAGGAGCCTCGGGTAAGGTGAAAAAAGAGACGCGTTTTCAGCCTCGTTTCGCGCGCCCGGCGAGCCGTTCCTCCTGGTCTTCCTTTGTCGCTGGCTTCGTCGTCGGCTCCGTCGTCGGCAGCACGCGGCGGCCTTCGATGCGGAATTTGCCCGAAAGCACCAGGCGGACCGCCTCTGTATAAATGCGGTGCTCCTCGCTCAAAATGCGTGCGGCCAGCGTCTCTTCGGTGTCCCCAGGTTTTACAGGAACGATCGCCTGCGCCACGATGGGACCCGCGTCCAGATTTTCGTCCACCAGGTGCACGGTGCAGCCGCTGAACTTCACGCCGTAGTCGAGCGCCTGCCGCTGGGCCTCGAGTCCCGGAAAGGAGGGCAGCAGCGAGGGATGGATATTCAGGATTCGGCCCGGAAACGCCGCCACAAAGTAGGGCGAGAGCAGCCGCATGAACCCGGCCAGGCACACCAGGTCGACCCGCGCCTCGTTCAGCGCCGCCACCACCAGTCGGTCGTACGCTTCCCGTTCGAGGCCTTTCGACGGAATCGCGCGCGCGGCAATGCCCCGCTCCGCCGCCCGCAGAAGCCCATGCGCGTCCTCGCGATTGCTGATCACGATGGAGATTTCCGCGTCGGGAATGCGCCCGGCTCGAACGCTGTCGGCCAGCGCCTCAAAGTTAGACCCGCGCCCGCTCAGCAGCACGCCAATCCGCTTGCTCATAAGCACGTCAAATTAGCATAGTCGCGCCCGCGCCGCCGTCGAAAACTCCCGCACCGAAGCGCGTGGGCCGAGCGCGGCTCCGCGGCTCGTCCGCTCGCCTGGCATCGCGCCCACCGGCCCAGAAAACTGGACATTTCTACTTTGCGCAAACCGGACATTCTCATTTCGCGCCTATTCTGGACAATCGCTATTTACTGGCGCGGTAAAATAGAACATGCTCGCAATCCGCACTGCAGCATCTGACGCGCGCGGATCATCCGTGTTTAAATCGAGCTTCTTAGATTCGGCTGTCTCTCTCTCATTGGATCCATTCTTGGGACCGGGCGCGTCTTTGCACAGGCCCCGAAGTTCTTCCGTTAGCGGGACAGAACTAAGCGCCGTAGAATCATACTCTTGTAAGGAGATCGACAGAAATCCTTTGCAATCACATTCTTGCATAATTGAAGCCGAAACCCCTTTAGAATCACATCCTTCGCAAAAAAATGGGGGGCTAGCCCCCCAGCACGCATTTTGCGTGCCATTCGCCGCCGCTTTCCTATCTAAGCCGTGCATAATCAGCAGTTATCGAAACTCAGCAGCCAAACTGACCGTACGCCTCGCACAAGCGCTGCTGCTCCCCGCGGTATGCACCATTGCCGTGGCGATTTTGCTTGCCGCCACTTCCGCATTGGCTCAAGTTTCCGCGACGGTTTCGGGCCATGTCGAAGACGCCTCCAGCGCAGCAGTCGGCGCCGCCACGGTAACCGTGAAGAGCCTCGAGACGGGAACAACTCGCTCCGCGACCACTGACGATGCCGGGGATTATCGGGTTCTCTCCGTGCCCCTGGGTCCGCTGGAACTCACCGTGCAGAAAACGGGATTCAAGTCCGCGGTGCGCACAGGCATCAATCTGGTCGTGGGCGAAGAGGCGGTGGTGAATGTGCGGCTCGAGGTCGGCGAGTATCTTCAGCAAGTCACCGTCTCCGAAGATGTCCCCGTGGTGAATGCCACCACCGCCGCTGTTTCCGGCCTGGTGAGCGAGAGCGAAGTAAAGGATCTGCCGCTGAATGGCCGCAGCTTCGACAACCTGATCGCTCTAAATCCCGGCGCGATTAACTACAGCGCTATGAAAAGCCTGAATACCAGCACCAGCAACGGGAATACGTTTTCGGTGGCAGGCCGGCGCACCAGCGAGAATCTGTTTTTGCTCAATGGAATCGAGTACACCGGTTCCAGCCAACTGGCCATCACGCCGGGAGGCACCAGCGGCTATCTCCTGGGAATCGACGCCGTCCGGGAATTCAACGTGCTCACGGACACATACTCGGCCGAATACGGCAAGCGAGCCGGCGCGCAGGTGAGTGTGGTCACGCGCTCCGGCACCAACGAGCTGCACGGCACGCTATTCGAGTTTCTCCGCAATAGCGCGCTCGATGCGCGCAACCCATTCACGCAAGGCTCCGCGGTTTCTCCTTACCAGCAGAACCAATTCGGCGCGGCGCTGGGTGGCCCCATCGCGAAAGATCGCTGGTTTCTGTTTGGCAATTACGAAGGCTTCCGCCAGTCCATGGCAGTCGACAATATCGCGATCGTCCCGGACGCTAATGCCCGCCTGGGGATTTTGCCGCCGAACGTCATCACGGGCGTGTTCTCGCCAAATCCCGCCATGCTGCCGTATATGGCTTTGTGGCCTGCTGCGAACGGCCCCGAACTCTTGGCTAATGGCCTCCCGAGCGGGACGGCATTCTCTTTCAACAATCCCAATCAATCCATCCGCGAAGATTTCGGCACCGCCAGAACGGACTACAGAGTTGGCAACAGAGACACGATTTCGGGCGCGTACACCGTCGACGACGGCACCAGCCTGATTCCCCTGGTCGATCCCCTGTTTGCTTCCTCTACGACGCTGCGCATGCAAGTGGCCAGCATCGAGGAGACGCATATCTTTTCGCCCGAGATGCTGAACACGTTTCGCGCCGGCTTCTCGCGCGCCGGATTCAATCTGAACTCCTCCTTGCTGGCTTCGTTTCCGCCCAGCCTCTCTTTTGTCACGGGCCAGGGTCCCGGCGGAATCGTCATCAACGGCGGCGTCACCACCACCGGCAACTCCAGCATCACCTCAGCCGGCCCGAATAACGCCGCCGGCGTTTGGAATCGCCGCAATCTCTTCACCCTTGCTGACGATTTTCAGCTGGTGAAGGGCAGCCATCGAATTAGCTTTGGCATTTGGCTGCAGCCGCTACAGGACAACGAGGATTCCGCCTCGCGCCAGCTGGGCCAGGCGACGTTTACAAGCCTGCAAACCTTTTTGCAAGGGACGGTGAGCTCGTTTCAAGTGGTGCCTAGCGCCAGCGAACTCGGCTGGAGAAGCCTGCTGGGCGCCTGGTATGTGCAAGACGCCATCAAGCTGCGGCCCAATCTGACCCTCGAGGCCGGCCTGCGGTACGAATTCACCACCGGCTGGAACGAAGAGTTCGGCCGCGCTGCCAACTACGTCACCAATTCGTCAGGGATTCTGGCCACCAATCCGATCGTTGGCAATTCCGTTTTCACCCAGAACAACGCCAAGCACTTGCTTGGCCCGCGGCTGAGCCTGGCCTGGGACGTCTTCGGAAACGGCAAAACGGCAGTGCGCGCCGGCTTCGGCACCTACTACTCGCTCATCGACGATCTGGCCTTCCTGCTGAACTCGCTGCCGCCCGCGAATGGCGCTGTCTCGTACAGCAATCGTTCTCTCGCTTCCGTTCTCCCGGTTGTCGAAGGAGTGCCTCCCGCGCCCTCCTGCACTCCGCAAGTGACCACGAACTGCACCATCTTCGCGCCCCAGGGAGTGCAAGCCAATGCGCAAACTCCCACCGTCGAAGAATGGCACTTGACCATCGAGCAGCAGCTCGATCCGCAAACGGTTCTGCGCGTCGGATACGCTGGCTCGCACGGATATCACGGCCTCGTCAGCATCGATCCCAACGATGTTCCCGCGCAGATTTGCGCCGCAGCGAGCGGCTGTGCGTCTGGAGGCATCAACGCGGCAAAGGGTTTGGTGGCTCAAGGCGCGCAATACATCCCCGTCGTTGCCAGCCGGCCGAACCCCGATCTGGGCGCCGGATTCTTCTGGTATACCGAAGGAAACACCAGCTATAACGCTCTCGAGATCGACGTGCTCCGCCGGCTGAATCGGGGCCTGCAACTGCGTGGGAACTACACCTGGTCGAAGAATCTGGACGACAATTCGGCGCTCACCGGCGCTCAGGCCAATAATCAGCCGCAGATGATCCTGGACCGAAACGACATCAGCCGCGATTGGGGGCTATCGGCCCTGAATGTCGCGAGCCAAGCCAGCATTTCCGCCATGTACGATCTGCCCTTCGGCAAAGGCAAGGCCTGGCTGAATACGGTGAGTGGGGTCAAAGGCAAGCTGGTGAATGGCTGGCAACTGAACGGAATCGCCACGCTGCTCAGCGGCTTTCCTCTCACGCCGCTCATTGGCACGAATACTTCGGGCGATGGGGACACCAGAAATCCAGACCGGCCGTCCTGGAATCCGAATTTCAGCGGTCCCGTGATCCTGGGGAATCCCAATCAATGGTTCAATCCCAAAGCCTTCGTTTTGCCAACTGCGGGAACCTACGGCAATGTGGGAAGAGGAGTACTCACGGGGCCGGGATTGGCGGACGTGGACCTCTCGCTTTTCAAAAATATCGCCCTGTCGGAAAAGCAAACGCTGCAATTCAGGGCCGAGGCTTTCAATACCCTCAACCGCTCGAATTATGGCGTGCCAAACACAACAGTATTTTCGAGCGGGGCGGTAAGCGCTTCGGCAGGCCTGATCACTGCAACGGCGACGCCGGCGCGCGAGATTCAGTTGGCATTGAAGCTGCTCTTCTAACGGCTTCAGCGGCGCTGTTCGAGTTTGACGGAAGCTTTCAGCGGCTTGCCGTCGCGAAGCACGGTGACGTTGACGACTTCGCCCACCTTACTGGCGCGCAAGGCGTCCGTGAAATCATAGAGGTTGTGGATGGCTTTGCCGGAGAAATCCACCAGCACGTCGCCGGCTTTCAATCCCGCTTTCGCGGCGGGCGAGCCGGGTTGGACGTCGCTGAAGCGCACGCCGTTTTCCGATTGCCCGAAATCGGGAATGGAGCCGAACCACGGGCCATAACCACCGCCGCCTCCGTTGCCGGTGACGCCGCTGTGGGGGTCGTCCGCCGCGACGGTGATGAATTTGGGACGCTCGGCAGCGGTATCGAGACGCTCGATGACCACGGCGATGAAGTCGAGCAGGCGCGCGGCATCGGGCGCGTTGATCTTGTCCCAGGTGTCTGAGGGCTTGTGGTAATCGGAATGCAATCCAGAGAAAAAGAAAAGCACCGGGATTTTGTGGGCTACGAAGGAGGTATGGTCGCTCGCGGCGTAACCGCCCGGCGAGTACTCGAAGTGAAACGGCGCATCTTTTTGCGCGGCAGCGAGGATGGTTTGAAACGACGAGCCGGTGCCCACGCCGCCGACGTAGACCTTTTCGTCCTTGATGCGGCCGATCATATCCATATTGACCATGGCCACGGCTTTGTCGAGAGGACGCGTGGGCTGCTCGGTCCAACGGGCCGAGCCGAGCAGGCCGAGCTCTTCGCCGGCGAAAGATTCAAACAGGATTCCGCGGGTGAGCTTCCCCTTGTAAGGGGCGAACAGGCGCGCGAGTTCGAGGACGCCGGCGGTGCCGGAGGCGTTGTCGTCGGCGCCGGGATGGATCTGGCCGATTTGCGAAGGGGCCAGGGAATCGGCGTTGCCGTAACCGAGATGATCATAGTGCGCGCCAACGATGACGTATTCGTCGGTTTTGCCCGGAAGATAGGCCAGGACGTTGCTTACGGTGGCGCGGACGGTATCGACGTGCACGTCGAGAGTTAACTGCACGTTTTCGGGAAAGGCGAAGGATTGGGGCTTGGTGCCTGCATTGATCTGGCTTTGCACGGCGGCGAGCGACTTGCCCGCCGCTGCGAACCAGTCTTGCGCGACGGTGTTCTTTACTTGCACTAGGAGGGTGCCGGCGTTCTCCGGTCCGCTCACGCTGCCGAAGCGCGTCAGCAAATCCTCCTCGCCGTCGCCGAGTTTGCCGTTGACGATAATTACGGCGCTGGCGCCATGGTTACGCGCATTGATCGCTTTGGTAATGAGGGCCGCATGACGGGTGAGCCCCTGATTTCCGCTTTTCGCGGCGAAGCCGCTGGGCTCATATCGCAGCAGGACGACAACCTTGCCCTTCACATCGAGGCCGGAGTAATCGTCGTAGCCGAATTCGTCGGCCGAGGCGCCATAGCCGGCAAAGACGAGCCGGCCGGTCGCTTCGCCTGAGGACGAAAAGCTGAAGGGGACGAACTCGTCGTTCAGTTTCAGGGCGCGGTGTTTGCCGCCGATCTCTTCGCTCATGCCGTTATTCGCAGCGAGCCGAGCGCCGGTCGTCACGGTGAAGGGCTGGAAGAACCCTTGGGTTCCGGCGGGATCGAGGCCCAGGCTCTGGTAGCGCTGCTCGAGCAGATGCGCCGCGCGTTCGATGCCTTTGGTGCCGGCGCCGCGGCCTTCCATATCGGGAGCGGCGAGAGTTTTGATGGTGTCGAGATATCGTGTGGCGTCTGCTTTTCCGAGCGCCGGTGCTTGGGCAGGCGCTTGAGCGGGCGCCGTGGCCACGATCGCGAGGGCCAGGGCCACCGCGAGGCCCATGCGGAGAAAGTGACGGCGGGGCCAGAGCTGGCACTCTTGACCGGAACGGGCTTGGCGATTTGAATACAAAAAATGCCTCTTTGGTGCATTCTACCCTCATTTGACGCGGGAAAGCAGTCCCCGAGCCCCGGTAACGATAGGTAGCAGGCATATAAAATGATAGGCAGCAGGCACATTTGATTTGTGGTTTTATGACTTACAATTTCTGCAGGCGGCCAGCGAGGGCCGCAACCCAAACATAGCTTTTGAACGAGGCGTGACGAATATGCGGTTTGCACGTGCAAGCTTGGTTCTCCTGATTTTTGTGGCGGCGATCGTTGCCGCGAAGTCCCGGCCTGAACCGCGCGCGGGCGTTGCTTCCCCGGCGGCGCCGCCCACTGCCAATGTAGATATTTATGCCGCGGACCGGCCCAACCAACTCAGCCCGAAAGTGAAGAATTTCCCCTCGCGCGTTTACGTGCCCAATACGGAGAGCGCGACCGTTGACGTTATCGACCCGGCGACCTTTAAGATCGTCGATCACTTCAGCGTGGGCAAGCTGCCGCAGCACATCGTTCCCTCTTACGATTTGCAAACGTTATGGGTGCTCGACGATGAGGGCAACGCCCTGACCAAGATCGATCCCGCCACGGCGAAAAAGGGCGACTCGGTTCCTGTTGAGGATCCCTATAACCTCTACTTCACTCCGGACGGCAAGGAAGCCATCGTAGTAGCCGAGGCTCTGCACCGATTGGATTTTCGCGACGCGCAAACCATGAAGCTGATCTATTCGCTGAAGGTGCCCTGCAAGGGCGTGAACCATTTAGATTACTCCGCGGATGGAAGCTACTTCATCGCCAGCTGCGAATTCGACGGGCAGCTGCTGAAGATCGATACGGCTTCGCGAAAAATTCTGGCGACGATGGAGCTGGGGGCGCACGACATGCCGCAAGATGTGCGGACCTCACCCGACGGCAAGGTTTTCTTCGTCGCGGACATGATGGCCAACGGCGTGTTTGAAATCGATCCGGAAAGCTTCAAACGGATCGGATTCCTGCCAACCGGGAAGGGCACGCACGGCATTCTGGTAAGCCGGGATTCCAAGCTTCTCTACGTCTCCAATCGAGGCGAGGGAAGCATCTCCGTGGTCGATATTGCCACACGGAAGATCGTCGGCAAGTGGGTGATACCGAATGGAGGCAGCCCGGATATGGGCGGCCTTTCGGCGGACGGAGAAGTCCTGTGGATTTCCGGCCGCTACAACGCGGAGGTCTACGCGTTCGACACCGACAGCGGAAAGCTGCTGGCGCGAATTCCAGTGGGCAAGGGGCCGCACGGCGTGTGCGTGTACCCGCAACCGGGCCGGTACTCCTTGGGACATACAGGGCTGTTCCGATAAGCCTCCTAAAAGCCCTATAAGCGTTGGACAAGGCAAGAGCGTTCGTTCCGCACGGGATGCGACGAGGAGCAAAAGCGCCTAATACCAAATACACGAATTAGCGTATAGGCGCGCAAATATTGAGATGTAATGTTGTGAAGGTGATGTAGTAAGGGCTTTCATCGGAGCAACCGGCATCTGGAGTAACTGGGCCTCACAGCGATATAGGCGAAAATTTCCCGTTTCACGCGGGTCCTGACCCTTTCGCAAAGCAGCATCCTCTCGGATACGCCGCGAAGCAAATCGCCATTCGTACTCCCGCGTGAACTGAAAAGGTCGAAAAATGTTCCGCAATACGATCTCGCTCGGACGAATCGCGGGGATTCGCATCGATTTGGACTATTCCTGGTTCCTGATCTTTGGCTTACTCACGTGGTTGCTGGCGGCCGAATATTACCCGGCGGAATTCCAAAACTGGAGCGGCGCGGAATACTGGCTGATGGGGCTGGCCACGGCGGCGATGCTGTTCGTGAGCGTGCTGGTTCACGAACTGGGGCACTCCATCGTGGCTAAGAGGATGGGAATTCCCGTGCCGCGCATCACGCTCTTTATCTTCGGGGGTGTTTCGCAGATCGCTACCGAACCGCCCAGCGCCGGCGGCGAATTTGCCATGGCCATCGTCGGGCCGATGGTGAGTTTCGGTCTGGCGGCCCTGTTTTGGGAGCTGGAGCCGCTCGTGGCGTCCGCTACGCCGTTGCTGGCGATGTTCAAATATCTGGCGTGGCTGAACCTGATCCTGGGAGCTTTTAACCTGATTCCCGGCTTCCCGCTCGATGGAGGACGCGTTCTGCGAGCAATCGTCTGGCGTTTCACGGGCGATTACCAGCGCTCGACAGGCATCGCCGCGGGTACAGGACGCTTTTTCGGTTTTCTGCTGATCTTTCTGGGAATCTGGCGCGTGCTGGCGGGCGATCTCCTGAATGGGTTGTGGATCGCGTTTATCGGCTGGTTCCTGGAGAGCGCCGCAGGAGGCATTCTCCAGCAAGAGGGAGTGAGGAGCATGATGGGCGCGCACCGCGTGGCGGAAGCGATGAGGCGCGACTTCCCGCATGTTTCGGGCGACGTCACAGTGCAGGAGCTGGTGGACAAGTACGCAATGCCGGCAGGGGCGCGTTACTTTGTGGTGGATATGAACGGCGGGCCGCCCGGCTTGGTGACGCTGACGGGTATCAAGGAGGTTCCGCGGTCCTCATGGACGCAGACGCCGGTGTCCCAAATCATGATGCCGCTGCGGCGGCTGGACACGATTCCGCCGGACGCGCAGCTCTGGTCGGCCCTGGAGAAGATGGGGCGCGACGGCGTGAATCAACTGCCGGTGGTGGAGGGAAATGGAATCGTGGGGATGCTCTCGCGCGACGACCTGGTGCAGTACCTGGGCCGGCTGCGATCGTTTGCCACGTAAGGCCGCTACCATAGCCGCGCCCGGTCAGGCGGGCCTCCTCGAGGCGATACATTCAGTCGCCGGAGAAAAATCAGAATAGGAAGATAAACAAGAAGGAGAAAGCCATGAATACTCCCGATCGCAGGATAAGCGGAGGATTGATTGTTGCGGTGATTATCGTCGTGCTGCTGATTGGCGGGCTGATTCGGTGGCGATTGTTCCGGCTGCCGGGGGAAGTGTATGGCGCGCCGAGAGTGCCGGTGACGGTGGCGAGCGGCCTCTCACCGGTGAGTCTGGGAGCGTTCAAGAACGGCTTTGCCTCGGTGATCGATCCGGCATTGCCGGCGGTGGTGAACATCTCCTCGACCAAGGTCGTCAAGCAGCAGAACAACATGCCGCAATTTTTCAACGATCCACTATTTCGGCAATTTTTTGGGGATCAGTTCGGCCCCACCAATCGCGGGCCGCAGTCGGAAAAGGAGACCAGCCTGGGATCGGGAGTGATTGTGAATCCGGACGGCTACATCCTCACCAACAACCACGTCGTCACGGGGGCCTCGGACGTGGAGATCTTCACGCAAGACAGGAGAAAGTACAAAGCGAAGGTGATCGGCACGGATCCCAGGACCGATGTTGCGGTGCTGAAGATCGAAGCGTCAGGACTTCCCACCTTGAGGCTGGGCGACTCCTCGCACTTGCAAGTGGGGGACCTCGTTTTTGCCATTGGCGATCCTTTCGGAATCGGCGAGACGGCGACGGAGGGAATCGTCAGCGCCACGGGGCGCGCGCTGGGTGGGGCCATCGAACAGTATGAGGATTTCATTCAAACCGACGCGGCGATCAATCCAGGCAACTCCGGGGGCGCCATGATCGACGTGCACGGCGACCTGGTGGGAATCAATACCGCGATCATTTCCGGCGGCAGCGGGGGGAATCAAGGCATTGGCTTTGCGATTCCCATGAATATGGCGCACAACGTAATGGACCAGATCGTGGAGCACGGGAAGGTGATTCGGGGATATCTGGGAGTGACGATTCAGGGAGTGAATGCGGATATGGCCAAGGCCTTCGGTTTGACCGAAGGCGGAGGCGCATTGATTGGCGACGTCGCCCCGAATAGCCCGGCGGCCAAAGCGGGATTGCAGAGAGGCGATATCGTTCTCGAACTGAACGGGCAGAATGTGAACGGGCCGGACGATCTGAGCGTGCGCGTCTCGCAGATGGCTCCGGGGGCGGTGGCGCATTTGCAGATCGTTCGGAACGGCCAGATGAAAGACGTAGACGTCACCCTGGGCGAGTTTCCGGAGAAGCCCGAGGAAGCCGTGGGAGCTCAAGCAGGAGCGGGCGCGGTACTGCAGGGGCTGCAGGTGCAGAACCTGACGCCCGAACTGGCCAACCAGCTGGGAGTAAAGGCGACGGAGATGGGCGTAGTCGTCACGGCAGTCGATCCCTCAAGCCCGGGGGCCGTTGCGGGAGTGCAAACGGGCGACCTGATCGAAGAGGTCAACCACAAGGCGGTGCACAACGTGAACGAATATCAGGAAGCGATCCGCTCGAGCGGGAATCAGTCGGTGTTGCTGCTGATCAACCGCGGCGGGACGACGCACTACGTAATCATTCAGCCACAATGAGCGCCGCAGCGAGGACGGCCGCAATGACGTAACCGCGTTGGCGAATCGCCGCTCTAGGGAAAAACACCGGTCGAAAGCGGGACGCACAGCTCAGGCTGTGCGTCCCGCTTGTGTTTTGGTGGCGGCGCTTCCCTTCGACGTGCTGCTATTTACCCAAGAAGTGATAGACAAAGCCCGCCGTAAGCTCCACGTCCTGCACGCGTCCCGACACGGGAAAGAAGGGCGCGTTGGGGCCTGTGGCAGCCTGCGGCAATCCAAAGGTCGGAAACCCGGTGACGTGATCGCGGAGATCGAAGCGCACGCCGAAGTGTTCCCAAGGCCTGGCTTCGATTCCCGCGCCGAAATTGAAGTCGAATTCGCTCGATCCGGTGATGACCGCGCGCTGGCCGAGGAAGTTTGTCGCGGCCATGAGCTTGGCGTTGTCGGTAGGACTGAAGTGGCTGCCGCCCAGACCGGCAGTCAAAAAGGGACGAAGGAACCTTTCGTGGCCGGTGAAGAAGAAGAGGGCGTTGCCGGTGAATTCGTCGACGTGAACTCCGAAATTCTGCACGATGGCCGGGGCGACTTGAGTGATCTGCAAACCGTCGGCGCTGAAGCTATAGGTTGCTTCCGCGCCCCAGTGTTCGCCAATATTGACCGCGCCGCGCAGGCCGAGCTTAGCGCCGTTCTGAAACTCCGAGTCGAAAACGCTGGGACCGACCACGAATGTTCTCGATCCGCTCGGAAGCGAGGCGCCGAGGAGTAAGGAGATCCGCGGATCGAATCCCTGAGCGAAAGCGCTCGAGCCAAGCAGAACGGTGAAAAAGAAAAAGAGAGATACGCGACCGCAGTTTCTCAAAAGAACCATCTTGCACATGTGAGCGCTCCCTAGAAGTCCGCCTATTGGACTCTCCCAGCCAGCAGAGGGATACCAAAGGAGGCGATGCGAGCGCGCTCGGGGCCCTGAACGCTTTGCGCCGCGCAATTACCAGGAGTGTTCCGGCTTGGTTACTACACATCGCGTATTTCCTTATGTGCGGCACCCATTACAGCTCTTCCATCGTTAACGCTGCGCTGCCAGGCCGAGCGCAAATCTTCCTGCTTTGACGCGCGCGCCAACTACTTTTTAATCTTCGTTGTCTCATAACCTTCGGCCGCTGGCTCGGAAGCTTCGGCGTGACTGTCGGCGCTGGGATGGTTATGGGAGGAGCGCTGTCGCGCGGGGCCATGCTCCGTATTGAGGTTGATGATGGTATTGACCAGAGCGACATGCGAGAAAGCCTGGGGAAAATTGCCTAAGAGGCGCTTTTCCTGGAGATGATATTCCTCGGAGAGCAAGCCGACATCGTTTTGAAGCGGCAGCAATCGTTCCAAGAGGCGCTCGGCTTCGGCGTCCCGTCCCATGAGCTTGTAGGTGTCGGCGAGCCAGAAGCTGCAGGCCAGAAAGACTCCTTCGCCGGGGGGCAAGCCGTCGTCGAACCGATGCGTCTCATAGCGCATGACGAAGCCATCGCGCATCAACTGTTTTTCGATCTGACGGACCGTGCCGGCAACGCGCGGATCGGTGGCCGGCAGAAACCCGACGAGAGGAATGAAGAGTAGGCTGGCGTCCATCTCCTTCGAACCGTAGGACTGTACGAAGCTGCCGAGTTGCGGATCGAACGCCTGACGGCAGACGTCGTCGTGGATTTGCTGGCGGGCGGCGCGCCATTCGTCAAGCGGAGCTTGCAAGTGGAGGCGCTCGCTGCTGCGGATGGCGCGATCGAAAGCCACCCAAGCCATTACTTTGGAATGGGTGAAGTGCCTTTGCGGGCCGCGGACTTCCCAGATGCCGTGATCGGCATGGCGCCAAATCTTCTGAAGGTGCTCCAGCAAAGAGATCTGGAGATCGAAATGAAATACCGCGCCGTCTTCCGCGACGCCGGGTGGTGCTGGCCGCATCGGGGTATGATAGAGGACGTCCGCGATCTCCCCGAATATATCTAACTGCAATTGCTTGCTGGCGGCATTGCCCACGCGAACCGGGGAGGCTCCTTCATATCCGGTGAGCCAGGGCACTTCCCATTCCAGCAATTGACGCTCGCCGGCGAAGCCGTAGAGCACCTGAACCTGATCCGCGCTTCCTGCCACACTGCGCAAGAGCCAGTCGTGCCAGCGGCGGGCCTCTTCGCTGTAGCCGGCATGCATGAAGGCGAAAAGGGTGAAAGTGGCATCGCGCAGCCAGCAAAAACGGTAGTCCCAATTGCGCGTACCGCGCGGCTGCTCGGGCAAGGACGTGGTTGCGGCGGCGGCGATTCCGCCGGTGGGTTCGTACGTCAGGGCTTTCAGGGTAATCAGGGAGCGCTTGACGACGTCGGCCCAACGGCCGTTGTACGTGCAGCGGGAGATCCAGGCACTCCACCACTCCTGTGTTTTGCGGAGGGATGCGTCGATGTCCGAAGCCGGGGGCACGGGAAGGAACGAGCTTCCATAAGCGAGATCGAAGCGCGCGGTCTGGCCCTCATGAAGAGTGAAGTCGCTTACGGTGCGCAGATCTTCGCCGCGGATGGGAACATCGGTCCGAAGGGCCAGGAGGTGGGGACCGGCAATGGCGACCAGAGCGCCGCCGGGCTGGCGCGTGACCCAAGGGATGGTGCGGCCGTAGTCGAAGCGGATGACCAGGTCCATGCGCATCTGGACGCTGCCCCTGGTGCAGTGGACGATCCGCAAAACTCGCGGGTGCTGCGCTTCCGAATGAACCTTTCGCACCGGCATGAAATCGACCAGCGTGGCGGTTCCGCTATCGGTTACGAATTCGGTTTCGAGGATGAGCGTTCCGGGGCGATAGCGGCGGCTCACTCGGGCGGGCCCGAGAGGCGCCAATTGCCAGCGGCCGTTCCGGTCGTCGCCCAGGAGGGCGGCGAAGCAGGCGTCGGAATCGAAGCGCGGAAAGCAAAGCCAATCGAGTGAGCCATCGCGGGCGACGAGGGCAGCGGTCTGGCAATCGCCGATGAGGGCGTAGTCTTCGATCGCAGAGGGCATAGGGGTCCCGCTCGTTTTGATGCGTAACGGAACGGGCGGGGGCGAGGGACGCGCCTGCTAGTTCACGGTGGCGTCAAAGAAGGCGCCATCGATGTGACCGGAGCGTTTGAACTGGATGAAGATGCGATAAAGGCCGGGCTGAGGGAAACCGTAAGGTAGGGAGATGTCTGGCTCGACTTTGGCGGCGCCCATCTGCGGCATATTGGCCATGTCCATGGCGGCCGGCCCTGCTGCGCTGCCCGGCAAACTGGCCTGCGCGAGCTCAAAGGAAGCCATGGGCACAGAACCAGTGGGATGGATGTGCGCGAAGACGGAATAATCGGAGCGAACGATTTCGGCGTGCGCCTGCATGCCCATGTAAGGCTGGAGATCCTGGGCGGGATTACCGGCAGGATCGGTGACGTGGAAACGAAGCGCGAGCGGAACGCCGGAGCGGAGAGGCGATGGATCGCGCTGCCAAATGATGTGGGCGCCGTCGGGGAGGGCGAAATCCGCTGCGCCGGATGGGGCGGCGGAAGACGATTCTGTGAGGATTGGGGCCGCGGCGATTCCGCTATCGTCGCCGGTGAGCGGCGTGCCAGGGATGGCCGAAGGGAGATCGATTTGGCCGAGCATGGTCACGGGGAAGCCGCTGTTCAATACCACGTCGGCAAAAAGCTGGTAGTGCCCCGGAGGCATGGCGGGAAGATTCTGGACGAAGGTATCGGCACCGGCGCGTTGCGGGTGCAGATGCCAGAAGTGGTTCATGCCGGGGCTGCCGATGATGAAAAAATGCATCAAGTGCTCGTGATCGAGCATGAGGTCATTGAAATCGATCAGACTGGCGGGGCGGCGAGGATTTCCCGAAGCGACGCGCAGCGACTTGGGATGCAGGACTAATTGGCCAGCGGAATTGACCACCGCTTCCATTTCCGGAGGGCTATAGATATGGCTGGCGTATTGGCGCGCGTCGGCCCTCCACCACAACGCGCCGAGAGTAAGAACTCCGATGACCACGAGGCTGGCGATTGCCGCGGCGAAGGGCACTCGCCTCTTGCGTGCGGGTGTGGGAACCGCGCCGGGCGCGAGATTACCTTCGCGAACCGCCGCCGCAACAATGGAGACAAGCGCGAGTGCGAGAACGGTCATGAGGGCGAATAGAACCAGGCCCAACGAGCGCTGCATGGGCAGCATGCGCTGCGCAACCGCCGGAATAGGCACGGCCAGGAGGCCCTTGCCCTGAGCGCCGTCCGCCTGGATGCGCACCTGGAGCGAGCCGAACTCCATCAGCCAAAGGGTTCCCTGGAAGAACTGTGGGTCGTCCTTGGAACGCGCGGCTGCCTCCGCGGCTGGAGCGTATTGCGAGCCGGGGCCGGTGAGTTGCATGGGGGCGATGCGGATGTCGGTTACGTCGGGGGACTCGCTGCGAATTTCGATTTCCGCGATGCCGGGAATTACCTGAGGCACGCGGACGGTGACGAATAATTTGTAAGGCCCGGCATTGCCCTCGAGGAAGACATTGGGGCTGCCAACGTGGGCGGAAAGCGCGACGGCCCAGGCGATAAGGACAAGAAACATAAGCCAGACGCGCTTTGCCACATACAGGAGACGAGAGTGGCTACAGATACAAGGCATTCTCATTCTAGGGATGGGCATGTTTATCCGGGAGCGCATTAACGGCGGATGGCGCGGACCCAGTCCCCGGCGGCGGTGCCGAGGCGGCTGCTCAGGATGGCAAGGAGCAGGGCTTCGGCCATGATGAGCCAGAATCCGAAGGCGGCGTAGTCCACGGGCACAAACAGGTGGCGAATGTCGAAGCCGTCGGGGGTGGCGAAATAGGCGAAATACTTGGTGCCGAAAAACCAGTTGGCCGAAGCGGGCGAAACCAGGAACGTCGCGAAAGGCCATTGCGCGGCCAGGAAGCCGCCAAGGAAAATGAGGCCGAAGGTAGCGGCCTTGGGCCATTTCTTCCATCCCGACAGGCGCGGCTCGAAGATATCGAGCAGCAGTGCCGGGACGATGACCATCAGCGGAAACTCCATCGGCACCATGTGCGTGATTTTCTGATAGACCGGCCCCAGCTTGGGTGTGGCCGGGAAGAGCGGGAAGAGCCAGAGCATTACCATTGCGTACGCTGTATAGACGCCGGCCACGATGGTGCGGGCCCAGCGCTGCTCGGAGAAGGCGGCAAAGCCGGCGAAGACGACCGGAACGACGATGGCCACGGCGCGATAGCACTGCGCGGTGTGCATCAGGACGCGGTAGGTGGATTCCCAGACGACCGTAAGCGCTAGCATGGTGATCATTCCGCCCAAAACCAGCAGGAGCCAATCGAGCCTACGGCGCAAGGAACCGCCGGCGCGGTTACGGGTGCTGGCGATCAAGACCAGCGCGCCAATTTGGATGGCCAAAACGCCGCCATCGAGCACCACGTGGGGCGGGCTGAAGATTTTGACGTCGAGGCCGTAGGCGTTGTGCCACCAGTTATCGAAAGGCGCGGAGGTGAGCATGGTGGCGCCACCCCAGGCGGCAATGAAGGCGCCCAGGGGCCCGCGAAATTTCCATACGCTGACGCTGGCGGATGCCAACTCCGGATTCCGGCCGAAAGTGCAGGAAAGGATCAGGTAGGCGCACGTGAATCCCGCCAGGATGCCGCAGAATTGAATGGCCATGTGCGCGGGGGTCCAGAAAGAGTCGCGGCCGATGGACATGTGCCAGGAGATGTCCCAATAGCCGCCGATGACCACAGAGACGACGGCGGCGAAAAGGGACCAGACGTACCAGGGGACGGCGGCCAGTTCAGCCGGGGATTGGGCCCGAAATGCTGCTGGAGTGCGGACAACGGAGTCAACGGTCGAAGCCATGGTCAACCATTTTGAAAGTAGCACAAGGGCAGGGGAAATCGAAACCCAGCAGGTTGGCGGTGACGCTCAATGGGGGCAGGTAAGTGGCCGGCTGGTGCTACTGCTGGAGCGGTGCCCGGGGGCGGCGGAGCGTAAATGTTCTCGGAGCAGAGCCTTTTACACCGGCTTGCAACGCAAGCGCCTGAACAGCATCCTGCGGCCGCGAAAGCGACGCGACTTGACCACGTGGACCGCCGTACCCAACCGTTCGGCAGCTTCGCGCTCCATCAAACCCTGGATGTCGCACATTTGCAGGACCGTTCGATAGGGCGCAGGCAGTTCCCGAATCCCCTGCTCCAGGATTCGAGAGCGCTCAACGGAGGAGTATTCTTCTTCCGGGTTGGGCCTTTGGTCCGGAAATGATACTGAGGAGGTGGGGTCAGCGTCGTCGAATTCATCGTCCGTCGAGGCGATGGCGAGCTCTCGCCTGCGGCGGCGCAAGTTCTGAAGAGCCGCGTTCACCACAATGCTGTGAAGCCAGGTGGAGAACTTTGAGCGGCCCTGAAATTGATCCAAGTGAGAGAAAGCGGCCAGCAGTCCCTCCTGGAGGGCGTCCTCGGAATCTTGCGGGTGGCGCAGGACTTGGGCCGCCGCGCGATAGAGGCGGGGCATATGCGGAATGAAAAGCTCGTCCAGGGCCATTTCGTCCTCCCCAGGTACAGTGTTCAATTGCAGTTCTGTTCTTTCTGTTCTTTGCGCTTTTCCTTGCGGTCTCAAGCGCTTCCTTCCAGGAAGTCTCCATGCGGGCGACTTCGCTGGCCTCCGCCGGAATCCTTTATGCATTTGCGCTTCCATGCGGCCGAATCAGCGATCCTTTTTTGGTTCAAAACACAAGTTGAAAAGCGGGGCTCGGGATAGCCGGCTCTAAACATAGACAGATCAGGCGGCAACGGAGAAAAGGCCACCTCAACTCTCCGCGAGTGGCGTTTTCGGGGGGGAATCGTTCATCGGTGAAGGCAAAGGAGGGCACGTTGAATTTGTTCGCTTCTTTCCCACGGCTGTTCGCTTTATGCACACAATTCAAGGCCTTCTCGTGACCCCGCTGTTTTAGTCCAATGGAATTGCCACTAAGGAAAGAGATTATTCGGCGGGCCGTGCGCCGAGTTTTGGCACAGCCGGTGCTGTGGAAGTACGTTTACCACAATCTAGCGGAGGGAAGCCTTGCGTCTGATAACTGTGCGGAACAGGTGGTCGGATCTCGATTCGGTGGAGAAGGCAGCGGTGATGCTCGCGCTACTCGCACTGACGCTGGCGGCGTGGGCTCTCGGCGGCCTGCCGGCGCGCTAGGCGGGAGCCCTCATCGGAACGCGCACCCCCTGACTCTATCTAATTGTTATGATTAGCTAACGCTTTCGAGCAGGTTCAGAGCATGAGATGGAAACTCCCACTATCGAGGCTTAGTTTTCGCTGGCAGATAACCCTGTTGGGCGCGCTCGTGGTCGTATTGTTTCTCGCCGTGCTGGTTGCGGGATTCAGCGCCCTTCACTACACGACGTCCGCGGTGCTCAACGACGAGAAGAAGAGCCTGGCGACGACAACCCGCGAATTGGTTCGCGAGTACGAAGATAGAGGGAACTCCGGGCAAGAGGGCGGCGCCCGCTCGCCACTGGAGAATCCCGCCGAAGGATCTTCGCAGGAACTGCTGACGCTTTTCGCGCGCATCGTTCTCCAGAGAACAGATGCGAACACGGCGGGATTCTACTCGAGCGCGACCGACGATCTTACCGGATATGCATTTTCGGGACGCAAAGGGGACGACGCCGCAAGCGACCTCAGCTCGGCAGAAAACTCGGATATACGCTCTGCAGTGGTGCAGGTCGCGCGGACCGCGTTTCTCACGGGCCGTCCGTCCGAGCAGGTTCTTGCCAGAGTCCAGAATTTTACTCTGATCGAGGCGATGCCGGTACGCGACGGCCAGAATTACATCGGCAGCGCGTGGACCCTGGAGTCCCTGCCCAGCATTCCCGGCACGAATCGCTTCCACGCATATGTGATTGCTGTTGCTTTAGGGGCGGCGGCGCTATTCTGCGTGCTTCTGACATTGGTCATGGTTCGTAATCTTCAGAACGGCGTCAGGAAGATTGAGGGCGGGCTTGCAGGGCTGGAGCAGAGTCTGGATTCGCAACTGCCGACCGGCAGCGACCCCAATGAGATTCAGAGGATCGTGCTGGCAATCAACCGCTTGGGGGCAACGCTAAGAGGGAATATCGAGCACGAAAGGCAACTCGAAAATCAACTGCGACACTCCGAGCGGCTCTCGGCATTGGGGAAACTGGTGGCAGGCGTGGCCCATGAGGTGCGCAATCCCCTCGCCACGATCCGCCTGCGAGTGCAGATGTGCCAGCGCAATTCGCAGGAGCCGACGTTGCAGCAATCCTGCGCCGTGGCGCTGGAGGAGATTGAAAGGCTGAATAGCATCGTGAGCCGGCTATTGAATTTTGCCGAGCCCATGAGCCTGCACGTTCAGTCCACGCGGGTGCACGATCTCGTCGAGCAAAGGCTCGATGCGTTTCGGGAGGCCGCGGAGAAAAAAGGAGTGCGCTTCATCACGGATTTTCGGGAGGATGGAAGCACGTTGAGATTAGACCAAGGCCGCATGGCACAAGTCATCGACAACGTCATTCAAAACGCGATCGAAGCGATGGCGGAAACGGGCGGGACGCTTTCGGCGGTTCTCTCCCGGAGGTCCATGGCAACGGGCCAGGGCGCGGTGTGCCTGGAGTTTCGCGATACGGGAAAAGGCATCCATCCGACGTTGATTCGCCGTATCTTCGACCCCTTTTTCACGACCAAGGCTTCCGGAACGGGGCTGGGGCTTTCCATCTGCCATGAATTGGTTCGGGCGCATCAAGGCGACATCGATGTGGAGAGCCGCGAAGGCCAGGGGACGACAGTGCGCATTTTGCTGCCCCTGGAAACACGGATCAGCACAGCTGCGGCGGAGCGGCGGGCGAATTGAAGAAAACCATACTGATCGCCGACGATGAAGCGAATCTCAGGCGCACTTTGGCCGAGATTTTGAGCGCGCAGGGCTATGCAACGCTCGAGGCCGGGGACGGAACGGAAGCGATCAAACTGCTTCGAGGAACGACACCAGATCTTGTGTTCAGCGACTGGAAAATGCCCTCGGCGGGCGGAGAGGAAGTTTTGCGGTACATGCGCGAAGAGCGGCGGCTGGCTTCCGTCCCGGTGATCGTGATCACGGCGTTTGGCTCCAGCCACACGACCATCGAGGCGCTTCGGCTGGGCGCTTATGATTTCGTGACCAAGCCCTTTGATCTCGACGAAATCTCGCTGACCGCCAATCGCGCGCTGGAACATTACTCGTTGAATGCGGAAGTCGCGCAGTTGCGCGCGCAGGTGGGACGCAATGGCGGCAGCGCCAGCGGGCGTCTGATCGGCTCCAGCCGGTTGATGCTGGACGTCTTCAAAACGATTGGCACGGTGGCCGAAACGGATGCGACGGTGCTGATTTGCGGCGAGTCCGGGACGGGGAAGGAGTTGGTCGCGGAAGGCATCCACAACTACAGCCGTCGCAAGGGCAAGCCGTTCACCGTGGTGAACTGCGCCGCTTTGCCCGAAACTCTTCTGGAATCGGAGCTATTTGGCCATGAGCGCGGCGCCTTTACCGGGGCAGTGGCGCGGAAAGCGGGCAGATTCGAGATCGCCGAAGGCGGCACCGTTTTTCTGGACGAGATCGGCGAGCTTTCGCCGGCCTTGCAGGCGAAGCTATTGCGCGTGATCCAGGACCACAGTTTTGAACGGGTGGGCAGCAGTGAAACAATCGAAGGCAACTTCCGTGTGATCGCGGCGACGAATCGAGACCTGGAAGCATGCGTGCAGGAGAAGCTATTCCGGGAGGATCTTTTCTACCGCTTGAACGTGGTACGCATTTCCGTGCCGCCTCTTCGAGAACGCCGCTCGGATATCGTGTTGCTCGCGGAGCACTTTCTTCGGCTCTATAGCGAGAAGAACGATCTGCCGGCGGTGGGATTCTCCGAGGACGCCATTCTGGCGATGCAAACGCATTCCTATCCGGGAAATGTGAGGGAGCTCGAAAACACGATCGAGCGCGCAGTGCTCATGGCGCGAGGACGCGTGATCATGCCGACGCATCTTTCTTCGAGAGAAGGATCCGACCAGCGGGGCGAACCTCATTCGTTGCGAACGGAACTGCTTTCGCTGCCCTTTCACAAGGCTGTTGCAGAATTAGAGAAAGCCCTGATTACCAATGCCCTTCGAGATTCCAAGGGAAACAAAACCGACGCCGCAGATCGCTTGCAGATCAACCGCCGCCTTCTCTACAAGAAAATTACAGACTATGGTATCGAGTGAGGCCGCCGCTTCGGCGCCGAGGGTGCATTTACCCATCTTGTAGCGGCGAGCGACGAAGCTGACACAAGGCTCACCCGAACCGTTTTTGCTTCAGTTAGCATAAGACCGGGGCCCCGGATCGTTAATCAAACCTACAGAGGGCTAAAGAGGGGTCGGAGGAGATACTTGGTTTTGCCGGAGACTGAACGATGAGTTTGCCGCACGCCCGCAGCCTCGCTCCTCAGGAAGATGTCGAACTGCGGGAATGGCTGGAGTCGCTCGATTTCGTGCTCCAGGAGCGCGGGAGCGAGCGAGCCGAGGAGATTTTGCGCCGGCTTCGCCAGCACGCGAGGCAGGCGGGGGTAAGTTTATCGTTTACGGCGAACACGCCATATGTGAACACGATTCCCGCCAGCGAACAGCCGCCCTATCCCGGAAGCCAGGAGATCGAAAGGCGCATCAAGAGCTTCGCTCGTTGGAATGCGCTGGCCATGGTGGTACGGGCGAACCGGCTGGAGAGCGGGATCGGCGGACACATCTCGACCTACGGGTCGGCGGCGACGCTCTACGAGGTGGGATTCAATCATTTCTTTCGAGCGCGGAATGAAACCAGCGAAGGGGACATCGTCTATTTTCAGGGGCACGCCTCGCCGGGAATCTACGCGCGAGCTTATTTGGAAGGGCGCATCAGCGTCGATCAACTGGAGAATTTCCGGCGGGAGCTGAAACCCGGAGGCGGGCTTAGTTCCTATCCCCATCCCTGGCTGATGCCGGATTTTTGGGAGTTCCCCACGGTATCCATGGGCCTGGGACCGATCATGTCCATCTATCAAGCCCGGTTCAATCGCTACCTCGAGGACCGGGGCTTGAAGGAGCGTTCGGACAACAAGGTGTGGGCCTTCATCGGGGACGGCGAGACGGACGAACCGGAATCGCTGGGGGCCATAACCCTGGCGTCACGCGAACAGCTCAACAATCTGATTTGGGTGATCAATTGCAATTTGCAGAGGCTCGATGGGCCGGTGCGCGGAAACGGGAAGATCGTTCAGGAGCTGGAGGCCATATTTCGAGGAGCGGGATGGAACGTGATCAAAGTTTTGTGGGGCAGCGATTGGGACGCGCTGCTCGAAAAGGACGCAGAGGGGCTTCTGGTGAAGCGCATGGGCGAAGTGGTGGATGGGCAGTACCAGAAGAACAGCGTGGAGTCCGGCGGGTATTTCCGGGAGCATTTTTTCGGCGTGGATGCGCGCCTCTCGGAGATGGTCAAGCATCTCTCCGACGAGCAGATTCACAAGATGAGGCTGGGCGGGCACGATCCGAAGAAAGTATATGCGGCGTATAAAGCCGCGGTGGAGCACAAAGGTTCGCCCACGGTGATTCTGGCGAAAACGATCAAGGGTTATGGCCTGGGCGAGGCTGGGGAAGGCCGCAACGTCACTCACCAGCAGAAGAAAATGAACGAAGACGAGTTGCGCGAATTCCGGTCTCGATTCGGAATTCCCATATCCGACGAGGAGGTCGCGCAGGCGCCCTTCTACAAACCGTCCGAAGACAGCGTGGAGATGCAATATCTGCAGGAGCGGCGGCGCGAGCTGGGCGGATATGTTCCGGCGCGGAAGGTGTATCCGATCAGCGTCCAGGAACCGGCCGACGAGCTTTACGAGGAGTTTTTCAAAGGCACTGAGGGCCGCGACGTGGCGACGACGATGGCTTTCGTGCGCCTGCTGGCGAAGCTGCTGCGCGACAAAGAGGTGGGCAGGTTGATCGTGCCGATCATCCCGGACGAGGCGCGCACGTTCGGCATGGAATCGCTTTTCCGGCAGGTGGGAATCTATTCACATATCGGCCAGAATTATGAGCCGGTGGATCGCGAGACCCTGCTCTATTACAAGGAGGCGGTCGACGGGCAGATTCTGGAAGAAGGCATGACCGAAGCGGGTTCGATGTCTTCGTTCATCGCCGCAGGAACGGCTTATGCCACGCATCGAATTCCGACGATTCCCTTTTTCATTTTTTACTCCATGTTCGGCTTCCAGAGGATTGGCGACTTGATCTGGGCCGCTGGCGACGCGCGCACGCGCGGCTTTCTGATCGGCGGCACCGCCGGGCGCACCACGCTGGCCGGCGAAGGCTTGCAACATCAGGACGGGCAAAGCCACGTTCTGGCATATCCGGTGCCGAACCTGCATGCCTTCGATCCAGCATTTGCCTATGAGATTGCGGTGATCGTGCGCGACGGCATTCGGCGAATGTACAAGGAAGATGAGAGCGTCTTCTATTACCTCACGGTGACGAACGAACCTTATCCGATGCCGGCCATGCCGGAGGGCGCCGAAGAAGGCATCTTGAAAGGCATGTACCGGCTGGCGCCGGGCGAGAATCAGCACGCGCACCTGCACGCTCAGCTGCTGGGAAGCGGCGCGATTCTTCGCGAGGCCCTGAAGGCGCAGAAAATATTGGCGGAGAATTACGACGTGGCGGCGGACGTCTGGAGCGTTACCAGCTACAAGGAGCTGTATCAAAACGGCCACGCCTGCGACCGCTGGAATATGCTTCATCCGTCGGAGGAGCCGCGGATTCCGTACGTGACCGAATGTTTTCGAGACGCGCCAGGGGCGCTGGTGGCCGCATCGGATTATCTGCGAGCCTTGCCCGACAGCATCTGCCGGTGGATGCCGCGGCCACTGATTTCGCTGGGAACCGACGGGTATGGGCGCAGCGACACGCGCGCGGCTTTGCGGGACTTCTTCGAAGTGGATGCCCGGTTCATCACGCTGGCAACACTGAACGAATTGGCGCGCCAAAAGGCGATCAAGCATACGCTGGTGCAGAAGGCGATCGAGGATTTGGAGATCGATCACGCCAAAGCGAACCCGATGATCTCGTAAGCCGCTAACCTTCATGATCAGACTGACTATGGGCGACCGCAAAAGCACCCCTTCGAGGAGTTCGCCGTGACCACCACGATTAAACTTCCTGAACTGGGCGAAAACGTCGATTCAGGCGAGCTGACGAAGATACTCGTCTCGGCGGGCGACACTGTCTCCAAGGACCAAGCGCTGCTGGAACTGGAGACCGATAAAGCCACGATCGAGGTGCCTTCTCCCGTTGCGGGCACGATCAAGGAACTTCACGTTCAGGAAGGACGCAAGATAAAAGTGGGCGACACCCTATTCACCATTGAAGAGAGTGGGGAGGGCGCGCAGCAAACACAGAAGGCACAAAAAGAAGAACGTTCAGCGGAAGCATCGAGACCCGAAGCGTCCGCGCAAGAGGTGGCGGCGAAAGGCACGACGGTGGTTCCGGCCGCGGTTCGGGAGGAAAGGACAGGATCGGAGAGAAGGCCCGAAGCAAGATCGGCGCCAGCAGAGAGAGCGCCCGCGCGGCAAGCCCGCGCAGAGGCGAAGCCAGAGGCGGCGAAACCGGAGTCCGGGCCAGCGGTGCTGCCGCAGAGGGAAGAAGGGCAGAAGCGTGAACCCAAAGTGGCTCCCGCCGAGGTTTCCGCTGAGGCGGAAACGTCAGCCGAAACGCAAAGCGAAGACACCGTGATTCCCTTCCGAGCGGAGGTTTTGGAGCAGGCGCGGCGCCCGGGCCACTTGGCCGCGGCGTCTCCGGCGATCCGCCGGTTTGCGCGGGAATTAGGCGTGGATATCAATCAGGTTAAGGGCACGGGACCGGAAGGGCGCATCGATGACGAGGACGTGAAGAGTTATGCGCGCGAGGTCATCTCCCGTGCGGCTGGCGGGCAACTGCCGGCCGGGGCTCCATCGGAGCTGCCGGATTTCTCGAAATGGGGCGAAGTCGAGCGCAAGCCCATGAGCAGCGTGCGGCGCAGCACCGCGGAGCATCTCGCGCAGGCCTGGCTGAGCGTTCCGCAGGTCACGCAATTCGACAGCGCCGATATTACGGACCTGGAGACTCTCAGGAGCCACTTTGCGGATGAGCAAAGTGGGGGAGCACCCAAGATCACCGTGACCGCGATCGCGTTAAAAGTGGCGGCGGCGGCGCTGCAGAAATTTCCGCAGTTTGCGGCCAGCATCGACATGGGCAATCTGGAGATTGTTTATAAGCGCTACCGCAATATCGGAGTCGCCGTCGATACGAGCTATGGCCTGCTGGTCCCCGTGGTGCGGGACGTGGATCGCAAAAGCATTCCTCAGCTGGCGCGGGAATTGACCGAGCTTTCGGAGAGGGCGCGAGCGAAAAAGCTTGGGCTCGAGGAGATGGCCGGGGGCGTCTTTACCATTACGAATCTCGGGGGGATCGGCGGCTCGGGATTTTCGCCGATCGTGAACTATCCCGAGGTGGCGATATTGGGCATTTCGCGCCTCAGGGTGGAACCGCGGCAAGTCAGCGGCGGCGCCACGTTTGAGCCGCGCAAGATCCTGCCCCTTTCGCTTTCCTACGACCATCGGCTGATCGACGGCGCCGATGGAGCGCGCTTCCTGCGCTGGATCGCGGAAACTCTGGAACAGCCCGCATTGCTCTTGTTCCGGGATTAATTCCAATGCCAGGCAGACGGCTTGCTTGACTTCGCGGCAATGTGAAAGTACAAGTGAGGTAAGCGTTTAGCTGGGGTGTTCGCGGACGCACCAGGTGTCGCAGAAGCACGAACGGTGTAAACTTTCGTCTCCGACGAATTCGCGTCGCGCGCGGAACTACATGACTCCTTATTTGTCGATTGTCATACCGGCCCATAACGAAGCCGCGATCCTGCCGGTAACGTTGGAATGTCTGCGCGAATTTTTAGACCAGCGGCCTTTCACGGCGGAAGTGATCGTCGTCGACGACGGATCGACGGACAATAGTCCGGCAGTGCTGGGCGAATGGCGCCGCTCGTTTGAAAACCTGCGCGTATTACGCAACTCCGTGAATCTGGGAAAAGGAGCGAGCATTCGCAGAGGGATTCTGGCGAGCCGCGGCGAATGCGTATTCGTTTCGGACGCCGATTTGCCCGGCAGGCCCGACGATATCGTCCGATTGCTGGAGGCGCTACGCGATGGGGCCGTGGTGGCGATCGCTTCGCGGCGCCCGGCACCGCTCGGTTCCGCGCCGAGCACCTCGCGATTTCTTGCCAGCACCGTTTACCGAACGCTGGTGCGGTTGATTCTGAATTTGCCCCTGCGAGACACGCAGTGCGGGTTCAAAGCGTTCTGGCGCGAGCCGCTTGTACCGATCGCCCAAGACCTTCGCTTGGGAGGTTTTTCCTTCGACGTCGAATTCCTGTATGCCGCGTGGAAACGAGGGCTGGCGATTCGGGAAGTCGATTTCGAAGTGCTGGAGCGGCGGCCGACGCGCTATGCCATTTTGCTTCAGTCTCCGCGAATGTTGATCGAACTGCTGAGAATACGGATCTTCTCCGGGCGAGCGCCCCGGGACGCAAGGGCCGAAGACGTAAAAATCGAGAGGGCGCCCGTGGAAGCCGAGCCGGCGCGGAGCGCCCCGGACGCGCCTCGGTAAACGCGGAGGCGCGGATTGCCGGCACGTGGATCCCAACTACAAAACCGGCGCATAGGCACCCCGCGCATCGTTTAATCCCGCAGCGCTACCCCCCCTTAAAGATCGCAGAAATTTATCAGACGAATTCCCAGGCGCTCCACTCTGTGTTTGATTTCAGGCGCGGTGAGGGCAACCAGTTCGGATGCGCGCGCTTTGGTAAGAGAGCCGCCAAAGGATTGCAGTTCGGCGCTGGCGTAGCCGGGATGGCACATCAATTCGGTGACTCCGGGCTTTATGGAAGCGAGGAGTTCGCTCAACGTTCTCACATTCAAGAATCCGGTGTGGGCCAGGCCGTAAAATGCCTCGGGGCATAAGAGGCCGGCCGCACGCAATTGCGCTCTGAGTGGCTGGGCCAAGGAAGTCACACCATAGGCTATGACTGAGCGGTTCCATTTGGCCAGGGGGGCCCAGCCAGACCGCCAAAGCAGAGGCAGCGAGGTCTCGAGATCCTCGGCGGGACAGCGGACGCAGCGTATGCAGAACTCGCGCGCGATCTCGATCACCACGGGCGCGATCTGAGGCAGGACGTGCACGTGGAGGTGGCCGTCGAGGTGCGTCGGAGTCACACCGGCGTCAAATACCTTGATAACCTGAGCGCGAAGTTCGGCGCGAATGTGTTCCAGCCGTATGCGCCGCTGGACGAGTGCGATGCCCAGGCGCACGGGACTCAAGTAGAGCTCGCCACGCTCGTTGACAAGAGAGGGGACAAGGGCGGCGCCTGAGACCGGAGCTCCCGAGCTGAGATTCAGGTGCACTCCGAGAGACAAGCCAGAATATTGGAGACTGGAGGCAATGGCGTGGGCAAATGCGGAGCCATTGGCGAGCAAGGATGCGCTGGTCAAAATGCCGAAGTCGTGCGCGGCAATGATCCCATCATTGACGCTTTCGGCGAGGCCAAAGTCGTCGGCATTCACAATGAGCCGCTTCATCGAAAGCGGACGCCTGTCGGCTGGGTGACGCGCTGTCGCCGCGCGCCGCAGGTAAACCTTCCTACCTCCGCGACAGTGCAAGCATAACCAAGCTCAAGAAACTCCATCGTTGTTCGGCCTCAGGGCATCCTGATTGTGCAAGCTGGGGAGCGCCGAATCACGGAAGGCGGCGCGATCAGTTTCCAAGGCTGCAATTCCACTAATTGCGTGGATGAGCCATTAGTTTGCGGATGTAATTGCCGGCCGGAAATTGCGGCGAGGTCAATGCGCTGTGGCAAGGCGATCGGCTAAGGGGCCTACGTTTCATCATGGAACGATAGCCATTGCGCGGTGCTGGACGACAATCCACGGCACTTCTCGGCCTCCGAGAACGCCGGAATATGTCAGTTCTGCTTGGGGCTGACGCATCCAAACCTGGCCGGTACCTGGTAGTTGTGGATTAGAGTTGGGGCGTAACTACTCACCCTGTTATGTATCTATAAGCAGGGTCTGGGAATTGTGTGCTAAGAGCCAACGCCTCGGAGGGCGATTGGCCACCGCAGTGCGGAATTATTAGTACCGAAGGCAAGCGACCAAAGAAGTACATAGCGGCCTTTTCGGAGGAGATGACATTCAAATGCGGAAACAAAAGGGTTTTTCGTTAATCGAGCTCTTGATCGTGGTGGCGATCATTCTGATTATCGCCGCCATAGCTATCCCGAACCTCTTGAGGGCGAAGATGGCCGCCAACGAGGCTTCGGCGGTAGGCTCTCTGCGGACGATCAATACGTCCTGCGTTGAATACTCGACGACCTACGGCATCGGCTATCCCGGATCCTTACCCGCTCTTGGCGGAACGGGCACCGCGACTTCGGCGTCGGCAGGGTTGATTGATTCTGTGTTGGCCGGCGGCGTCAAGAGCGGCTACACCTTTCTATACCATGCAGGCGCGGCCGACACAGCCGGCAGCATTGACACCTACACAATTACGGCGACTCCAGTCGTCGCGGGCACAACCGGTCAGCGCATGTTCTTCACCGACCAGTCGGGCGTGATCCGAGCAGATTCTTCCGGTTCGGGCGCGAGCGTCAACAGCACGCCCATCGGCTAAGTTTCTCCTAAACCGCAAAGGGCACAAGGAGAGGAGCCTCGGCTCCTCTCCTTTCTTTTTGCGCCGGTCTTTTGTTTCTGCCACGCCCCGCGCATGCCGTATCTGTTCGGCTCTAAACCCAAACGACGAGCGGAGCGTCCATTCAGAAGAATCCGAGATGCTTGCGGGCCTTGCTGCCCCGCCGGGGCGTTCTCTTTTTAGGCAACGGGTGTGGTCTCTGAACGTGCGGGCCAAGTTGAAGGTGCGACAATTTAGAAACGCAAGCCAGAGCAATCAGTCCAGCGCGAACGCCTTTGCAGGAGAGTGCGGTGGGAAGCAAGAAGCAACTTCTGGTGCAGAGCCTGCTTACAGCCGTGGTGCTGGTAGCCCTGGGGATGCTGGGCTTCAGCTCGCAATTCTATGGCGAAGCCCTGTACGATGCTTTCTTTGGCCTGGCGCTGGCAAGCGTGGTGATCGTTCACCAGAGGGTTGGGCCGAGCTGGTTGGACGCAGCGTGGACGGCGGCGGGGATTGCGGTCCTGGGCATCGTGGATTTTAACTTCCTACACTACCCTCCCAAAATCATGGCGTGGTTTTCATTCGCGGGATTGAGCAGCTTCGCCATCCTGGCTTTGCGAAGCATCTGGAGTCAGAGCCGCAGGAAGTTTCTTTACGCCTGGATTCCGGCCGCAGCGTTCGTCATGTCCGATTATTTCGCCTCCAATATGCTGGAATGGACCGCGAACGCACATCCCAAGACGCTGGATCTTTACCTCTTATCGTTTGACGGCAGCTTGCGCACGCAGTTGGCATTTGTAACCGGCCAGCTCTACGCGCGGATTCCGACCCTTCATAACCTCGCGCTGATTGCCTATATGGGATTGGCGATTCCCATCACCATGGTGTATGCCGGCCGCTTGGTGCGTTTCAAGGAAGGCGCGTTTCCGGCAATGCTGGCGTTTCTTGTTGCCGGCCCCATGGGAATTCTGTTTTACAACTTATTTCCGGCATCGGGCCCGCACAACTTATTCAGGGCCAATTTTCCGTTCCACCCATTTCCTATCGCCGATTTGCCGCGACTGGTCTTAGCGCCCTTGGCCCTACCGGGTCCGCGAAATGCGATGCCTTCGTTGCACTTGGCATGGACGCTGCTGGCCTGGTGGTATTCGCGAGGGTTGAGCTGGATTGAACGAACGATTGCGTTCGCTTTTCTCGCGTTGACGGCATTCGCGACCATGGGCACGGGCGAGCATTTTTTCGCCGATCTGGTGGTTGCATTCCCATTTGCATTGCTGATTTGCGGACTCAGCGCGTACCAAGTGTCCTGGAAAGACTCACGGCGAGTGGCGGCGATCCTCGTGGGGTTAGGGGTTACTTTGGCATGGCTCGCGACGTTCCGCTATGGCGCGAAACTTTTCTGGACGTCGCCGATCGTGCCGTGGGCGCTCTCGGCGGCGACCATGGCGATCGCGTACATTCGGCAGGCCAAGTTGGATGCAGCCGTAGAGACGCCACAAATCGCTACAACAGTTCCGGAGCGGGTAGCCCGCTTAGGCTTCAATTCCGCAGTCGCTCAATCCGAATAATTCGCGCCCCCGCGTTTTACGGAAATGCAGATCGCACCACCTCGCTTGACTCATTCAGACATCTGATAAAGGGACAGAGAAGCGCGAGTCGTTGGAGATATGCTGGAGCTGCTATTTCGATTCCTGGTGGGCGGCGTATTCGTTTCGCTCTTTGCCGCCCTCAGCGACCTGTTTAAGCCTCAGAGCTTCGCCGGACTATTCGGAGCCGCGCCGTCGATAGCGCTTGCCACTCTAGGCCTGGCGATTTTTCGAGAAGGACGTGTATATGCGGCGATCGAAGCACATTCCATGGCGCCAGGGGCAATTGCCTTCTTCCTGTACGCCGCATGCGCAAGCTGGGTAATGATGCGCGGGCGCGTTAGCGCCCTGGTGGCAACCGGCCTTGCGCTAATCGTGTGGGTGGCGGCTGCTTTTGGGCTTTGGCTGGCTTGGTGGGCAAGGGCGTGAGTAAAATCGTGCTCAACTTTGACGGCCTGAGGCGGACCAGATGGCGCGAATATGGAATCCGGTTCGTTGCGGGCGGAACGATCACGGTGCTGGTGGGCATTATCGGAAGGAAGTTTGGACCGAGCATCGGGGGCCTTTTTCTGGCATTCCCGGCAATCTTTCCGGCGAGCGCCACTCTGGTCGAGAAGCATGAGCTGGAGAAAAAACGAAACGCCGGCATGAATGGGCTGCTGCGGAGCCGAGAAGTGGCGGGGGCGGATGCCGCAGGGGCAGTGATGGGTAGCTTAGGATTACTCGCGTTTGCAACCTTCGTTTCCTCCCTGTTGCCTCGGCAACCTGCTTGGCAAGTGCTGTTAGCCGGAGCGCTGGTCTGGATGGCGGTGTCGGCTACGGTTTGGTGGATTTGTAAGACGATCTAGGCGCGCAGCGAGGCCTTTTCCATTCCGCTTGTCGCAGTACTCCCTGAGCACAGGGAGGTACTGACGTTCCATTGTCCCGAAGTGATACCCTGCCGTATTCTGCATTGAAATGGGGAGTGGTCTTTACTAAGTCTTTTATTGTCTGAATGTTAAGCGTTCTGGCCGGAAAGGCGGGATTCTGAAACTTCGCACGAAACTGCTGTCGTCGCTGGTCCTGGTGATTGCGGGGCTTACCTGCGCGACGCTACTCGTTTTGCACCGGCGCGCGGAAATCGAAATCAAGGACCAGGTGAAGGATGAAACTGGAAACGTCATTCTGACTTTCCAAGTGATGCAGCAGCAACACCAGATCTCCCTCAACCATACGGCCGACTTGCTGGCGACCATGGCATCGATGAGAAACGGCGACGTGACGACCATCAACGACGCCGGCGAGGACCCCTGGGGATCCTCCGATTGCGATCTTTTAGCTCTGGCCGACCCGAGCGGACATATTCTGGCCATGCACTCGACGGACGGTGAGTTTCCCATTGCCGTGGCTGAAGTGATGCTGCGGCGATCCGGCCACGCGCGGCAAGCAAGCGCATGGTGGTACAGCGGGGCGCGTCTCTACCAGGTGGCTATTCAGCCGTTTTATAGCGATCCCTCGAAGAAGATTGTGTCCGGCGTGGTCATCGCGGGCCGGGGAATCGGCGCTCAGGAGCTGAACGATCTGGCGAGGATTTCGTCAACCCAAGTAGCTCTGCGGTTTGGCGACGACATTGTGGCCAGCACGATACCGGCACTAAAGCAGGCCGAGCTGGCGGATCAACTACGCGACCAGGCGGCGCCGGAAGAGGTTCAGATCGATGACGAGCGCTATTGGGGCAGCTTGAAACTCCTGACTCCCGAGCTGAACCCGCCGGTGAGCCTGATCGTGCTGAAATCCGACCGCGAAGCCATGGCTTCGCTGGCGCAGTTGAACCACATGCTGCTGGGCCTTGGTTTGCTGGCTGTCTTTGCGGCAGGCGCACTGGTATTCGCTATTTGCGACGCCTTCACGCGTCCGCTGGGGAATCTGCTGGGCGGCGTCGACGCATTGGGAAAAGGCGATTTCGAGTATCGGCTGGGGGCGCGAGGGAGCGATGAAGTGGCCCAGTTAACGCGAGCATTTGGCCGAATGCGTTCGACATTGCAGGCGAACGAGGCTCAACGGCAAAGGCTGGAAGAGCACCTGCGGCGTTCTCAGAAGATGGAAGCGATTGGAAGGCTGGCGGGGGGAGTGGCGCACGATTTCAATAACCTTCTGACGGTCATCAAGGGGCACACCGGCATGATGCTCGAGCAGCTGCAGCCTGACGATACGCTTTACTCGAGCGGCAACCAAATCGAGCAGGCCGCTGATCGAGCGGCCTCGCTTACTCGGCAGTTACTGGCCTTTTGCAGGATGCAGGTCCTGCAGCCGAAGGTGCTGAACGTGAATGGGCTCATCTCCGATATGACCAAAATGCTCGCGCGGCTGGTACGCGCGGATATCCACTTCAGCTTCCATCCGGACGATTCGCTGGGCAGAGTTAAGGCCGACCTGGGACAACTCGAGCAAGTGATCTTGAATTTTACAGTGAACGCGGTCGACGCCATGCCCAACGGCGGCACGCTGAGGATCGAAACCCAAAACGTCACGGTGGATGGGGGAGTTGCAAGAAATCGGCCGGGGATGCCGCTGGGCTCCTACGTGATGCTGGCCGTCACCGATACCGGGTGCGGTATGGACGCCCAAACGAAGGCGCGTATTTTTGAGCCCTTCTTCACGACGAAGGAGTTGGGCAAGGGCACTGGCCTGGGTCTGGCGACCGTCTACGGAGTGATCAAGCAGAGCGGCGGATGGATTTGGGTGGAATCGGATCCGGGAAAGGGAAGCCGGTTCGAGGTTTACCTTCCCCGGGTGATGGACGCCGAAGAAACGGTTCACAAAGCGGCCCAGACGGCTGTGGCGGCAGCGCGAGGCCAAACCGTAATGATCGCGGAAGACGAAGATGGGGTCAGAGATTTGGCCTCAAATTTTCTCAAGTCCGCGGGTTACAAAGTGCTCTCCGCAAGCGGCGGCGGGGAGGCGGTGGAAGGCGCGAAACGGTGGGGCAAGCCGATTGATCTGCTTTTGACGGATATGGTTATGCCGCAAATGCGCGGGCCCGAACTGGCAGGAAAGCTCAAACGCTTCTATCCCGATATCAAGATCGTCTACATGTCTGGCTATCACGAGCGAGGAGAAGGCGACGAGCAGACGGAGGAAGGGCCTTTGCTGCAGAAGCCATTCTCGCGAGACCATCTGCTGAGCGTTGTCGCTCAGGCCCTGGAAGGGGTGATCGCGGGGGAACAGGCGGCGCCAGCTATACGAGCTATGGCCACAGCGACAATGAGCAGCCCGCGAAGGTTGGGACGCCGAAACGGAAGAAGGATGGTCGTGTGAGAAACGTCAGGTAGAAGGTCCGTGGCGAGATGGGCCCTGGTCCGGGCCGGTGAAAAACCGCCGATTGCTAAGCAGAGAGTCTATGGCCAGCGGCAAGCCTTTGGGGGCCTCGGATTTCAAAAGATATCCGTCGACGCCGGTCTCCTGAATTTTGGCGATCAGAGGGGCGGCATCATGCATGGTGAGAATCAGAATCTTGGTTTTCGGGCTCTGCTGGCGAATCTGGCGGGCAGCATCCAGGCCATCCAAGTGGGGCATGCTGATATCGACCAAGGCGATGTCGGGCATGAACTCCTTGGCTAACCGAACGGCCTCCAGCCCGTCGATGGCCTCGGCGACAATGAGGCAATCGGTCTTCAATTCGATGATCTCGCGCAAACTTCTCCGCACGATTTCGTGATCATCCGCCAATAACAAGCGACAAGGCATGAGGGGGCCGCCTTTATACCATAAATCGCGGCCTGCCCCTATCCGGGCTTTCACTTAGAAAGGCTGGTGATAGGCGAGCGCGAGCCGCGCGGGCCGACGGCACGAACTCTCTTCCAGAAGGGCCGGTCAAAACGAGAAGGAGTAACGAGCAAAGCTCAGGGCCTGACGAAGAAGAATGTCGGGGTCGGGCTTCTCCTCCCCAGCCATCGCGCCGGAAGGAGATGAAGCATCGAAAAAGGTTCCGCCGGCGAGAAGGCGCTCCAAAGCCTCAATAAGGTCGCGGGCGGCACGAGATTTGACGACGTATCCTTGGGCGCCTGCCTTTCGCACCGAGGGAGCCAGGCTCTTGGATTCGTGCATGGTAAAGATCAATACGCGCGCGGGCAGTTTGAGCCTGGCGATCTCTTGAGAGGCTTCCAAACCGCTCATCCTGGGCATAGTAATGTCCATAACGATGACGTCGGGATAAAGTTCCTGGGCAAGGCGCACGGCCTCATGGCCATCCACAGCCTCCCCGCAGATTTCCCAATCCGGCCGCGATTGTAAAATCGCGCGTATGCCTTGCCGCACGACTTCATGATCGTCCGCGACCAGGATTCTGGCTGGCATCTAAATCCTCCGACCTAGCAGGTCCACCGGCATGTTCGGGAAGCAGGGGCGAAGAGGACCGCGTTCCACCCCGCGCGGTTAGGACCAAATACGGCAGCCGGATTGTTATAAACAGCCATAGCCAAAAGCGCAAGAGTTTTCCCATACGGAATAAGCTGTAATGGGGCGGGGCGAAGGTCCGCTTCACACCAGGTGACGATGCTAAAGGCGCCGAAATATAAGGGAAACGTAATGGCGAGCGCTTTGCAAACGAGCGAAAAATCGGAGCAAGCCACTGCGGCCGTATGGGTAAGGCAAAGCGGGTAGTGGGTCGATTTGAATTGTGACCTCTTGTGTGACGACCGAGAAATTCGAAGTGACACACCCGGAAAGTGAAAAGCATTTGAAATTCGATGACGGATGTATATGATGTGGGGTCTTTGCCGCCATGGCCGAGCGTCAGAATCTGTTTTTGGGCCACTTACTAGCGGCGGCAGCGTGAGCACGGGCTGCGAGCGAAGTTTGCGATCCCGGCTGCGAATCGTCCGGAGTGGAGGAAGATGACCAGAAAAAGCGAAGAACAGGGTTCCGCCGCGGTTGCGTTCACATTGGCCACTTTCCTCGTAATTTTCACCGCCGTAACCGTCTACCTCTTTCTGGCTAAGATTTGGTGGTTTCCGGTCCCCATTACCCAATTTGGGACGCAGATTGACGACCAGTTCCACCGTACGCTGGTTATTACGGGCGTAGTATTCGTGCTGGCTCAACTTGGGCTGGCGCTGGTCATTTTCCGCTCGCGCGATCATGGCCAGCAGGTAAGCTTCTTCGAAGGAAATTCGACGATGGAGTTCGTATGGACGCTGGCCACGATCATCATGTTCGTGGGCCTCGGACTCTACGGTGAGCACGCATGGGCGGAGGCCCATTTTCAGGGCGCGGCACCTGGTGCGGTACAAGTGGAGGTTACCGGGCAACAGTTCACGTGGAATTTCCGATATGCCGGACCGGACGGCAAGTTCGGCGGGACCAAGCCAGAGCTGGTTAGCGCATCCACCGGAAATCCGCTGGGAGTCGATCCGAAGGACCCGGCCTCGAAGGATGACGTGGTATCGCCGGTGATGTATGCGCCGGAAGGGCACGAAGTGGAGCTCCTGATCCGGACGCAGGACGTCACGCACAGCTTTTACGTGCGGGAGTTGCGCCTCAAGCAGGATGCGGTGCCGGGAATGGTGATCCACATGCATTTCGACGCGCTCGATCCTGGGCAGTACGAGATTGTTTGCGCGGAGCTGTGCGGGCTGGGTCATTACAAAATGCGCACCTTTTTGAATGTGGTTTCGCAGGCGGAGTTCGATAAGTGGATGAGCGATCAGGAGACAGCATTACAGCAGCAGTAGATCGTTTGAGGCGGAGCCGAAAGGTTCCAGGAGCGATTCGATGGTGACGCACGAGAGCGGTGGTCATCACCACCCGCCGAGCGGTTTTATTCGCAAGTATATTTTCAGCATCGATCATAAAGTCATCGGGATTCAGTACTACCTTCTAGCGCTTTTCTCGGTGTTCCTGGGCATGGCGCTCTCTCTTCTGATGCGCATCCACCTGGTGTGGCCGAACCTCAAACTGCCGCTCACGCCAGGCGGCATTATGACTCCAGAACAATACCTGGCGCTGGTCACGATGCACGGGTCGATCATGGTTTTCATGGTGTTGACCACGGCGCCGCAATCGGGCTTTGGCAATTACATGCTGCCGATTCAGATTGGCGCCGAGGACATGGCTTTTCCCGTCCTGAACATGCTGTCGTTCTGGACGACATTCGTCTCCCTGGTCGTACTGGTCTCGGCATTTTTCGTCGCCGGTGGAGCACCTATCTCGGGCTGGACCGCGTATCCAACCTTGAGTGCGCTGGGGCAGATTACCGGCCCTGGGGAGGGCGCGGGGCAGACCTTGTGGGTGATTGGCCTAGCGATCTTCTGTATCGCGTCGCTGCTGGGCGCTCTGAACTTCATTACCACGACGGTGGACTTGCGGGCTAAAGGGATGACGCTGGGACGCATGCCGCTGACGGTGTGGGCGTGGCTGGTCACGGCGATCCTCGGCTTGCTGGCGTTCGGGGTCCTGCTTGCCGCATGCCTGCTGCTGTTGCTCGATCGAGTGGCGGGAACGAGCTTCTTCATCCCCGGCGGCCTGGTGGTGACGGATACGCCCATCACCGGGCATACGGGCGGGTCGCCGCTACTGTGGCAGCACCTATTCTGGTTCTTCGGCCATCCGGAGGTTTATATCGCCATTCTTCCAGGAATGGGCGTGGCCTCTCACGTGCTGTCCACCTTCGCGCGCAAGCCGGTGTTCGGCTATAAGGCTATGGTGGGTGCAATCGGGGCAATTGGATTCCTGGGTTTTTGCGTTTGGGGCCACCACATGTTCGTCAGCGGGATGAGCCCTTATTCGGCATTCGCGTTCTCGCTGCTAACCATGACCATCGGAGTGCCTTCGGCGATCAAAACCTTCAACTGGCTGGGAACCCTGTGGGGCGGAAAGATTCACTTCACCACAGCGATGATGTTCGCGCTCGGCTTCGTGTCTCTATTCGTAACCGGGGGCCTTTCAGGACTTTTCCTGGCGCAGCCTTCGCTTGATCTCTATCTGCACGACACCTATTTTGTGGTGGCGCACTTCCATCTGATCATGGGCGTGGCGGCGATTTTTGGCATCTTTGCCGCGACCTATTTCTGGTATCCGAAGATGTTTGGCCGAATGCTCAATGAGCCCATCGGGAAGACCCATTTCTGGCTCACGTTCATCGGCGTTTACTCCATCTTCATGCCCATGCATTTTCTGGGCCTGGCCGGGAATCCTCGCCGCTATGCCGATTTGACAGGCGCCAACTATCTCGCGGCGCTGCATCCGGTGCATTACTTCATTACCATCGCGGCAATGATTACCATAACGGCCCAGTTGCTCTTCCTATTCAACTTCTTTTACAGTATGAAGGCAGGCCAGAAGGCCAGTGAGAATCCGTGGAACGCGACCACGCTCGAATGGAGCATTCCTTCTCCGCCTCCCTTCGATAACTTTGCCGGACACGTGCCGGTAGTCTATCGCGGTCCCTATGAGTTCAGCGTTCCCGGCGCGTCGGAGGATTACATTCCGCAGCACGTGACGCCGGAGAAGGTTGGCAGGGCGCATTAACGGAGAACAGTTATGCCGGGCATCATCACGGACGAGATCGAAATAATCGACGCCGGTCACGGCGGGGGCACGGACGTTCCCGCGGGAGGAGACGACGACGGAGAAGGTTCCGGGGGCTCCTTTCAGATGCCGCAGCGAGCCTACTTCACAGTCATTCAGCTCGGGATTGCCGGCATCACGATGTTCTTCATGGCCTTGACGAGCTCGTTCCTGGTGCGCAAGGGATTGGGGAACGATTGGGTGGCATTCAGCTTTCCGCGCATTCTTTGGGTGAATACTCTGATTCTGGTGGCCAGCAGCTTCACCATTCAGGCGGCACGGCGATACCTGCACCAAGATCAGCGGGCCGCATTCAAGCGTTGGTGGGCGCTTACGACCGGATTGGGAATTCTGTTCCTGGGTGGCCAATTGATCGCCTGGCGGCAGCTCGCGGAGCAAGGCGTGTTCCTGGTGACCAATCCCAGCAGCAGTTTCTTTTATGTGTTGACGGCGGCGCACGGGTTGCACCTGGTGGGAGGAATCCTGGCGTTGTTGTACGTCTCGCAGCGGAATTGGCAGCGTTCGCGAATGTCGCTGGGGACGGCGACCGATGTGGCCTCGATTTATTGGCATTTTATGGATGGGCTTTGGGTTTTTCTACTCGCGCTTCTTTACCTGGGACGGTGAATCGTGGCTGAAACGAAGAGCGTGGTGGGTGTGCCGGTTAGCTCGCCGTGGGGCGGCGGAGGGTCACCCTTTGCAATCAATTCCAAGAAATTCGGGATGTGGCTGTTCATCGTCTCGGATACGCTGACGTTTTCGGCGCTTTTGCTAGCATACACCTACAGCCGCCTGGCGAATCCGAACTGGCCCCGGCCGTTTGAGATTTATCCGGCGATCGCCAAGTCTACGTCGATGACGATCATACTTTTGTTCAGCAGCTTGACCATGGTGCTGGGAGTGGCGGCCGCGCACAAAAACGACAGGGCCAAGACGGTGCGCTATCTGCTTCTGACGGCGCTTGGCGGGCTGGCGTTCACCGTTCTGCATTTGACCGAATGGATCAATCTTTTTCACGAAGGTTACACACCCTGGAGCACGCCGCAGGGCGTGCCGCTTTTCGGAGCCACGTTCTTTGGCATAACCGGACTGCACATGACCCATGTGACGATCGGCGTGATCTACCTGATCGTCATGGCGATCGGCTACGGGAAGGGAAAATTCACCTCCGAGGACGTGGAGGTCAGCGGGCTTTATTGGCACTTCGTCGATTTGGTGTGGATGTTCGTGTTTCCGATGATTTACCTGATGTCGGTAAGTCTCTCGGGATAACTTTCGAGCGAGGAGCGCATGAGCGCACACGGAAGCAGTTTGGAGTCTCACGCCGTCGGGAGCACCAAGCTTTTCGTAATGGTGTGGATATGGCTGGCGGTGATCACGTTTATAGAAGTCTTCCTGGCCTACGAGAGATTGCGTCCGGATCTGATGCTTACGCTTCTCGTGGTGCTCTCGATTGTGAAGGCGACGCTCATCGTTTCCTATTTCATGCATTTGAAGTACGAAAAGATCGGTCTCACGCTGCTGTTAGTTCCTTCGACTATATTTTGCATCTGCATGATTATTATTTTCTTTATGCCTGATGGCGTGCGGCTTATGCAGAACCGCATGGGGCACTAAGAGCGAGCCGCAGGCGGCCTTAATTGAGGTGAATAGGATGAAGCTTTCTCATAGAATCGCGGTGGCTTTGACGATGGCGCTGGGTTTCACGCCGGGCGCCTGGGCGCAAGGATGCGTGCTTTGCTATACCTCGTTGTCTAATAGCGGTCCGGGAGCCATGCACGCTTTCCAAATGGCGATGTTTGCGCTATTGATTCCCGCGCTGCTGCTTTTTCTCGGTGTGTTCCTGCTGATTTTTCTACGCGCCCGGACGAGACCTGCCGCACCCGCAACCATGCGGAAGCGAGTCAACGCCGTGCGTCCGATTCCGCACATCAATCCTGCGGAAGGCCGCGCTTAGACAAGCACAATACAGGCGTTTCTGCGTAGGGGAGATCTCTGCCCCAGCTTGCGGAGATCAACGCCGAAGTCTGCCCAAAACAGAGCTGGAGAAAGGGATCAGGCGCGAAGAGCTTCGCGGACCGCGTCAGCCACGCGATCGATCTGCTCGTTAGTCATCTCCGGATAAAGCGGCAGCGACAATACTTCTTGCGCGGCGCGCTCGGCTACGGGCAGTTGACCCGGCTTACCGCCGAGCGAGGCGTAAGCCGGCTGAAGATGCAGCGGCAGCGGGTAAAAGACGGATGTGTCGATTCCATGCGCAGCGAGATGCTTCGCGACGCGGTCTCCTCGGGCGGCGGGATCGGTCCCCTGGGACGTGATTCGGATCGTATACAAGTAATAGCTGTGAAATGAATTTTCCCTGGGGCTCAAAGGGTGAAGTCCCTTCACACCGGCAAGGCGCGCGTCATACCGCGCGGCATGGGCGCGCCGGGCTGCAATCCACCGGTCCAGATAGCGAGCCTTCACACGCAGGACCGCAGCTTGAATTTCGTCGAGGCGGCTATTCCAACCGGGCTCGGCGCTGATGTAGCGGCCGGTTTGGCCATGGTTTCGCAACCGCAGGGCGCGTTCCGCGATCCCTTCGCTATCGGTAAAGAGCATTCCCGCGTCGCCATAGGCGCCCAGGTTCTTGCTGGGATAGAAACTGGTGGCCGCAACCGCGCCGAAAGATCCGAGTTTTTTGCCGCCTAAGGCAGCTCCGAGCGACTGCGCATTGTCTTCGATGAGCACGAGGCCGCGCTGCGAGGCCAGCTCAACCAGCGGCTCGATATCGGCCGCCCCGCCAAAGAGATGCACAGCGACGATGGCGCGGGTTCGGGGCGTGATGAGGGAACGGACCGAGCCAGGATCGACGTTCAGCGTTTGGGGCTCGCTATCGGCAAAGACGGGGCGCGCGCCCGCCGCAACCACCGCTCCGGCAGTGGCTAAAAATGTGAAGGCAGGGAGAATCACCTCGTCGCCAGTTGCGACACCGGCCGCGCGAAGGCCAATCGTAAGAGCGTCCGTTCCCGAGGCCACGCCTATGGCGAAACGACGTTCGCAGTAACGGGCCATCTCCCCTTCCAACGCTTCAAGCTGAGGACCGAGAACAAATTGCCGGCTGGCCAGAACTTCGTCGATCGCGTGACGGATCTCCTCGCCGATCAGGGCGAATTGGAGGCCGAGATCGGCCATGGGAATGCGTTTGGCAGAGTCGCCGGGCGATGTTGCAGGGTCAGGTTTCGGGGGAAATTTCAACGCGGCGCCAGCTTAGCGCAGACGTCCCGGTGGATCGGCAGGAGCAGGGATCAACGGATGCGCGGCAGGCTCAGCGTCGCTTGCGGCAATCTTCGAAGGAGCGGGCTGGGGGATGCCGATTCCCTTATTCAGGTCCAGATGCTCCTTGGCGCAGCGGGGGCAGTAGCCTTTGCCTGTATCTTCGTCGCGCAAGCTGGCCAATTCGTAACATCCGTGGATGCAGTCGCAATAGCCGGTGGTCGATGCCGTCTTGATGGGAACCAATGCCATGCCTGTTCGTCCTCCAACCGCGGAGGGGAATAGTACATTTCAGCGGGGTTCAGCGCAAGGAGGAGGGCTGACTAAACCAGCACGGCGGAAGTGGCCAGCCGGAAATTCTGCTGGGCGCTCTCGCGCAATTCCATCCAAATGGATTCAGGAAGGGAGAGAAAGATCTCCACGACGCGAGGATCGAATTGAGTGCCGCTGCAGCGAGCCACTTCGTCGCGGGCGTGCTTGACGGTGAGCGCTTTGCGATAAGGCCGGTCCGAGAGCATCGCGTCCACGGCGTCAGCGACGGCGAAAATCCTCGCGCCAAGCGGAATCTCTTCTCCGCGCAAGCCGCGAGGATAGCCGGAGCCGTCATAGTATTCCTGGTGAGATAAGACGATTTCGGCGGCTTCGCTCAGAAAGGGAATGCGCAGGAGCATCTTATAGCCGATATCGCAATGGGTGCGCATGATGGCGCGTTCCGCATCATCAAGCGGTCCGGGCTTTTGCAGGATGCGATCGGGAATGGCCATTTTACCAATGTCATGCAGGAATGCGGCGCGCGCAATCTGGGGAAGAATTTCGGCGGGAAGCTTCATGGCTTTGGCCATAGCCATGGTAAAGGCGGTTACGCGCTTGCAGTGGCCGACGGTTTCGGAGTCCTTGAGGTCCAGCGCCCCGCCCAACGCTTCGAGCGTGGCGTCGTAGGACTGCTCGAGTTCACTGAGCGCCTTTCTCAGCTCGGCGGTGCGCTGGGCCACTAATTGTTCCAGATTTCGCTGGTAATGGCGGTTTTCGAGGAGGAGGCGGCGATGTTCCAGGGCCCGGCGCACGCTGAGAAAAAGCTGGTCTTTTTCAAAGGGCTTGAGGATATAGTCATAAGCGCCACGACGAATGGCTTCGAGTGCCGTGGAGACATCGTGCATGGCCGTGACCATGATCATCGGTATCTCCGGATCGTGGGAATGGAGCCAGGAAAGCAGCTGCAAACCGTCCATTTCCGGCATGAGCATGTCGCTGAGGACAAGGTCAAGGGAGTTCTTCTTGAGGCGCTCGACTGCTTCACGGCCATTGGCGACTGAGGAACAGGCGTACCCCTGGGTTTCGAGCAAGGTCGAGACAACCTCGCGTATGGCCTCCTCGTCGTCGACGATTAGGACTTGGCCCTTGCTCACACTGACTCCTGCAGGCGCAGATTGGCGCAGCGGTGAATCCGATACGGGGTTCATTATAGAGGTGAGCGCGGCAACGCTAGGGCCTCGCCGGAGCTAACGTGCCGAAGTTGCTAAGGCCTGTATGCATACGAATTAGCGCAAGGAGCACGAGCGGCTGAAGCATCCAGGCGAACGCGTGACTCAGCGGGTATACTAAAAACGCGAGCGGGAAGAGTTTGTGGCCTTGGATTTTCGGGGCGGCTGACTTCATCAGGCGGATTGACGTCACCATGGAAAAGATAAAAACCTTGATCGCGGGGTTCTGCCTCGTCATGGCGGCAGCCTTATCGTGCTGGGCACAGCAACCGAACCGACCGAGCGAGGGGGTTCCGGGTGAGGGCGCAGCCAGTGCCGACTTTCTCCGCGAAGCGGACGAAGTATTAGAGGAGATGAGCAAGTTACTGTCACTTCCTGTGAAACAGCCGCTCAAGAAAAGCGTGCGCTCGCGCGAGGAGATCCGGCAGTACCTTGTGAGCCAGATGCGCGAGGGTAAGGACGACGCCAAGCGCTACGCGGATCAGAAAGCGCTCGAGGCGCTGGGTTTGATTCCGAAAGGCTATCCGCTGGATCAGAAGATGCTCGCCTTGCTCACCGAACAGATCGCCGGGCTCTACGATCCCAAGAAAGGCGAATTTTTTATCGCGGATTGGACGGAACCGGCCGAACAACGCATGATCATGGCGCATGAGCTGACTCATGCGTTGCAGGACCAATATTTTCACGTGCAGAAGTGGGAAGACGATGTGAAAGCGAATGACGACGCGCAGCTCGCGAGGGAATCGGTGCTCGAAGGCTCCGCGACCATAGCCATGATCGACTATCTGCTGCGCAATACGGGCAAGAGTTCGCTTGACATTGGCGATTTCGATCCCAGCATGTTGCTGGGAGACGCTAATGACAGCCCGGAACTTGCGGATGCGCCTATGGTCATACAGGATGAACTCACCTTTCCCTATATTCCCGGGGCCAAGTTCGTTCAAAGCGCGCTCAAACGATGGAACGGCTGGCCCGAGATGCACCGACTATTTGAGAATCCTCCGGCCTCGACGCAGCAAATTATGCATCCCGACCTTTACTTCCGCGGAGTGATACCGGCTCGCGTCGATCTCATGCCGGTTGCCAGCGTCGTTCCCCGCACGTGGAAGAAACTCGATGAAAATGTGCTGGGTGAATTTGGACTCAATGCAGTCCTCAAGCAGTTTCTCGGAAAAGATCGGGCGGATGATCTGGCGTCGACGTGGTCTGGCGATCGGTACGCGATCTATCAGCGCGAATCGGGGATGCAAACGCTCCTGCTCCTTCGCTTGAAACTTACCGACGAGCCCGCCGCAACGCGCTTTTTCCGGGCTTACCATCAATTGTTGGAGCAGAAGTACGAACAGCGCGAAGCGGTTGCCCTCCGGCAGAACTTTTTCTCGTTTAATACGCCGGCCGGCGGCGTCTTTCTGCGCTGCTACGGCAGCGAGTGTCTGATTGCGGAGGGCACAACCGGAGAAGTGTTCGGCGCGATGATCCGAGCCCTCCATTGGCCAGAGGCGCCCGCGGCAACTCCGGAGTCCGACGAACCGGGAGTCACCGTCATGAATAGAGTCGCAGCGCCTGCGAACGCCGCAACCTACTTGAAGTAATTCCTTGCAGATCAGGCTGCCAGAATCGATTGCGCGCCAAGCTTGCCCACAGCAAAGTATCGCGCAGCGCGATAATCCCGCCTACTGAACTGCGATGAGCTGGCTCCATTTGGCGCGCGTTCCCGAACCGGAAATTATGGACGATGCCGGCGAAGCGCAGGCCTATTCCTCCGCGTCGGCCGAAGCCTATCTCAGCAAAATCGACGATTCGTTCGTGGAGCATGCGATTGGCCTGATCGGACCGGCTCCGGGACGTGCCGTCGATATCGGCTGCGGCCCGGGACAGATTCTGAAGAAGCTTTCGGCGCGGCTACCGGAGTGGAAGTTTTGTGGCGTCGACCGCTCGTTTGCCATGATCCGACTCGCAGCGGGATCGGGCGGTAAGGGTCACCAGTCTCTTGCCACAGGAAGAGCAGGCGCGCCAAAGGGAAACGTTGAGTTCGTTCCGGGCGATGCCAATTGTCTGCCGTTCCGAGATGCCAGCTTCGATCTCGTTTTGTGTAATTCGGTGCTACACCATATGAGAGAGCCATCTCGTTTGCTGGCCGAAATTCGGCGGATTGCCAAGCCGAATGCCGGCATCCTGCTGCGCGATTTGCGCCGTCCCTCGCGAATCGGTTATTCATTTCACGTGCGCTGGCATGGGCGGCACTATGAGGGGCTGATGTACAAGTTGTATTGCGATTCCGTGCGCGCCGCGTACACATGCGAGGAGCTCGCCGCAATGCTGAGGTCATCTGCTATTCCCCGCACTCGCGTGTTTTCCCATGGCGCGACCCACCTTGGGATCGAGCGCGCATCCGGCGCTGCTGATTGTTAGGACATGTTCCTCACGGCAATTCGTATCGTGGAAGCGGTGACTGATTGAAGAACTGCGGCCAAACGAGGAGCAAACTGCGGGATCGCGAAGTTAAGTTAGTGGGCCCGCTAGGATTTGAACCTAGGACCAACGGATTATGAGTTCTGAACCAAGCAAGTGGAAAGATCGAGTGATGATGTGTGCGGTGGTGCTACTCGATACGAATCGCTAGCGTTTAGGGGCTATTCCCGACTCGAAGCATGCGCAACGAAGAGAGACGCGAAGTGAGGTTTTGTTAACGAGCGTGGGCACAAAATTGGGCACAGTGGCGATTGACGAGAAAGCCCCGCCCACGTAGCGCGCCCTCGTCCATTTAGCGGCGTCCTGATCATCTGCGTGCGAATGAATCCGAAATCCCTGTTGCAGCGATCCGCAAACCAACTCACAACGCTACCTTAACGGCCGTCAGCTAACCGTAGTTTTTGTAGGGAATTGCGGAGTGTATGATTTCGAATCATGGGAAAACCGGAGAACCATGTCTAAGAGCAAGTACAGCGAAACGGATCTGGCGATCATAAAGCGTCTGACGGGAGCGGATCTTCGAGGTACACGCACGTTCCTACTGAAAGAGTGTTTCGCCCGAGGGGAGGGCTTCTGGTCTCAGTATGCCGGCCACGGAAGCGTAAGCTGCACAACAACTGCAATCTGCGTCTACGCACTGTGCGAAACAGGTGAGTTGGCTGAGCAACAGAAACTCGAGTTTCAGCGCCTATTATTGGGGTTTCGGCGGGAACATCCCACGGACCAGGCAGGTGCTTTTCCACGAACCACGGGAGGGGCGCCTAGCGTGTGGACGACCAGCCAAGCCGTGCTCGCGCTCTTGAGTCTCGGCGCGCCGTGGAGCGCGATACGCCCGTCTATCGAATGGCTCCTCAGAGCCCAAGCGCCCAATGGCGGTTGGAATTTCACTGGAACTCATGCCGGGCACGAGCGGCTTATCTACACGTTCTATCCCATTCTCGTGCTGACGCGGTGTCGGCGACGCCTTGGCAAGGTTGCTAAGGATGCTGTTTCTCGCGCTTCTGCTTTCATGAACTCGTGTGAAGAGCGGGAAGACGCATTTTGGATCCCCCTCAAGACCCACGTTCAACGGCTTGTCCCGGCCCGGCGAAGAGATCAACGCGAGAGGGGTATCTCGTCGCTCAATACCTATTGGGACCTTTTCGAGGATGGGTGGCCGACGATCCACGTTGACGAGGACTGGCTTTCAGACCGTTTTAGCATGGCTCTAATGTGCGGGTCGAACTATCTGCACCTAAGGCACACCGTTCGAGCGGACGACCCTCGCGCCCTTCTTCACATCCGATACCTGGCGGACGAGAGGGTCGGTAAAGGGTGGAGCGATAAGCGCGAGGAATACCCGAAAACGTGGGCTACGGCTCTTGGCCTACTTACTCTACATCGTTGGTCTCGCGATCTTGCCCGCCTCCATGCTAGGCCGCGGAGACTTCCCACTAGGGTGGAGTTACTCCTCGGATTGCGCAACGGAATTCAGGTGATCCCCCCACTTTCCAGCACCGCACGATCATTAATGCGGCGTCATTCAAAGCTGGTTGCCGGGACACGTGACGCAAAGGAATACCAATCCTGGGTGCGTGACGTGTTCGTATTTCTCTTCAGGGAAGTCTTAAAGGATCCCAAGCTGGAAGTCAGAACGTATCTTGGTACTCAACGACGCGATTTAACTTTTAGGAACGCTGCCGAATCGGGCCCTTGGGCGGATTGGAAAGGGGCCTACCAAGCTGACCCTCTGTTGATTGAGTGTAAGAACAGAAACATGCTCTCACGCGCCGACCTTTGCCAGACAGCGTGTTACCTGGGCAAAACGATGGGCCGTTTGGCGATCCTCGCGTGCCGCAAGACCACTGCCGATGATGAACGAGAGATACTCAACTGGTTTGTGAACAATGACGGCAAATACATTCTTCTTGTGAACGATGAGGACCTAATCGACTGGATCCGTCTGAGGGATCGCGGCGAAAATCCGTCAGACGCTATCGCTGACGTTTATCGTTCGCTCAGGGAATCCGTCCAGTGACAATGACGATTTTGAGCCATGAGTCTTAGGCTCGATGTCCTTACCTTCCCATTCAAGATAGAACGTTTGAAGAAACGCTTCCATCACTGCAACCCTGCGGGCTGCCAAGCAACGGCCCAATTCGGTGTACATATCGTGGGGCAAGCGCAGCAGCTTGTCATAAAAGTGATGTATTGATGAGATGCCGTAGAGATTAGATTTTGTGTTTTCGGTGTCGAGAGACCAGATAGGACGCCCGTGCGCTCCGCCAAATGCAAAGGTTCGCGCAATTCCAATGGCACCCAGCGCGTCGAGTCGATCGGCATCGGTGAACGCCTGATACTCCAGTTTTGGCTCAGGCGGATCGCCCGCTCGGCCTGGCTTCCAATGGTGGGACTCGATGCACGCTACTACGGCAGGCGCTTTGGATGCTGGAAAGCTACACTGGGCTAGAATCTCGGTAGCAAGAAACGCCCCCCTCCGCGCGTGCGCACTGCGATCTACTGCGTGGCCGATATCGTGCAGTAAGGCTGCACCCTCGACAACTTCAGTATCAGCGCCAATCGATTCGGCGATACGAATCGCAAGGTCTCGAACCCGGAACGCATGTCCTGGATCATGGCCGGAGGGTTCATCTTTAAGGTACCGACAAACCTCCTCCTCAATTTTCCGGATCCACGAGGAGGAGCTTCGACTTCGACCGGTTATCACTGGGCGGATTATACCAGAACGATTAAGACACGACCTGCTTATTTCGCGAGTAGATCCATAACGCTTTTTGCTTCCATCCAGTCGCGTTTGAAATGCTATATAGCATGTATATTTAGTAGAATAGAGTCGTAAGGCCGTATGAAACGACCGTAATTTCGGAGTTGGAGAGTGTGCTGCGGCAATAGACGCACGCCTATAGCTTGGGCGGATTAGGCCATAAAATGCCAAGAGGTGAACATAGGATCGTCGGTGCTCCTTTCGCCACGTGGATAGCGGAGGTGGGACCAGACAGCCGTATTCGCCTCCCGCGCGAAATTGGCACTCTTATTCCTTGGCTAAAGGTTGAAGGCGGTGCAATCGAATGCGTGGGAAAGCTTGGGGCAGTTGGTGGCGTCCAACTCGAGCCTTTCGCTACCCACGAACAGGAAGTACGGCAACTCGCCGGAGCGTTGGATACGCCCGCGAACGCATCAGAGTCAGGCCAGAAATGGGTGGAGGTGGCGCGCTTCTTAGCGACCGCTTGGAAGATTTCAATTAGTTTCGAGGCGGGCCGATTCAGCATCATATTGCCCGAGCCGTCGAGGCGAGCACTCCAACTACCAGAACTTGGGGGCAGGGTTGTCGTTTTCGGTTTCGGCGAAATCCTTGAGATCTGGGATGCAATCAAATGGCACGATCACGTTCGTGTTCTCGCCAAAGATAAGGCTGCGGCCCTTCTAGAGGCCATCGAAGATCTTGATCAGCGGTAAGATCGAGCGACGATTCAACGTCTAACGGCCGAAGTATCCGGGACTTTACGCTGCCTGAAACCATCTGTTTGCAAACCCCGTCTCCGGTTTGCCCACCAGCACCGAGTTCAACTTATAGCTTGCCGTCATGGGTCCACCGTGCTACAAAAAACACAATCCAGAACGAGTTCGCTCGGGCTGGAGGTGGATGGCCGTAAGGCCAGCGTGAAGAGCCAGGCTTAATCGCCTGGTCTTTTCATTTTCAGTGCCTATAAGGCGATCTTTCCATAACCCGTCACCTGCTTGTTAGCGAATCTGCGGTTGTACTTCGTTTCTATGATCTTCGCAACGGCATCAGCAAAGCCAAAAGGGGCAGGGGCAATTCCGCGTTCCATAAGAATCTGGTGTTTGACTGGGTGGGCGAGTACGTCGGCGAGTTGCAAACCAGCGATGTCGTGAGCCTTCGGTTTGATCTTCAGTTCCTTGCTCGTCAACACTTCCTGAAAAAATTTGGGGGGGTGGTAGCGAGTCCCCACTTTGTATACGGTGTGAAACGCCGCCTTCAACTGCCGGTCCTCGTTGCCACCGCGTGATTCGGCCAAAACGTCACCCATACAATTTCTGAACCGAAGTAGTCCACAGTATCTTTCCAGCATCGCGAGAAGGGCAACATGGTACGGATCGAAAGGCAGCGACGAATAGTGTCTGCGCTGGGAAGTGTATTTGTCGATTACAGCTGCGATCACTACAAAATCTGTTTGTGCAATCAGGTTGAGAAGTCCGGCGTCGAAAGCTTCGAGTTTTTCCGCTTCCTGAAGGCAATCAAAGGGCGGTCGCTTCTGAACAATATCCTCACGATGGAGGATTATCCGTTCATCCGGATGGTCGCCGAAGTGTTCGGCCTTAAACTGTGAAAGCGCCCCGCAGAACGTCTGCTGATAATAATCCGCGCGAAACACACAACCGAGCAGACAAAGATAACGCTTGCGCCATTCGGCACCCGCGATGGCATGGAACGAATGGTCGCCGGACTCATCGACATATAGCCGCATCCTCGGCTTATGGCGTGTCTGCGAGGGGATCGCCCAGGGCGTCGCCGAAAATATATCGCGCCGAAGCCTCGCAATAGTTCCACACTGCGAGCGCCGCCTCCAAATGAACCTTCCTGACCTCGGTTTCTCGATCGAGCAGCGCATAGATACAGGCCAAGCGCATGACCTGTGCTTCGGCGCGCGATGTGACCGCACCAAACAGCCCGGGCTTGCCTTCCGACAGATCGGCGTATATGGAGTGCCACAAGGCCTTGGCTTCTGGATCCCTGCGAATTTCTAGATCCCCGAGAGAGTTTGCAAACTCGACAGCCAATTTCAAGTGAGCTGCCAAGCGGTCGAAATCCGCAGCCGGTATGTAACCTCCGTCCGGCAATCTTTTGGATCGGCGCACACAGGCCCACAAAAACCGGTTGCCAAAACCATTCGCCATGTCGACGCGGGCCATCTCGCGTGTTAGTTCCTCTCGGGTGATGTGACCGATGATCGAGATATGGGCGTTGCTCGCACTCTCTGGACATTGTTTCGTAAGAACCTGGAGCTTTTGACCATCCCATGCCTGCCGAATAACCGGGGATAGCGTATTGCCATCCCGAGACATCATGCGGAGCGGAGAAACGAATTCGGGCTCCATTACGAGCAGTCGGGTATCCATAGGACCGCCGTCAACAGGGCGACTATCGTTACGGCGCTTATTCTCAGAGTTAGCAGCGCCGCCATCTTCGCCGCTCAGAGGGTCAGAATCACGGACAGCGTGCATCAAACCCTCGCCGGAGCTCAGGCCCGTTTGAATGCAGTAAGCTCCCCAAACGATCTCATCGGCGCGTGAAACCAACTTACAGATATGCCCCCAGGATGTACCCTTACGGGCTTTGCTGGTTTCGCCGACCAAGACTGCGAATAAATTTAGCGGGTGTCGCACGGCCTCGGCGCGCCAGTGCGGCCCGCGATGAATCACATTACCGAAAGCAACGAGCGACTGGATGAGCAGCGCGGCCGGGTCACTCTCGGTATGCGGTCCTATGGTGCGCACGATGTCTCCGGCTGATCCGTGAAAGGCAGCCGCCGCAAGTGGATCCGGCCAACTTGCTCGCATTGGCCTACCTCGCTGGCCGTGCTGGGCGGAGACCAGCCGTCGTCAAGCGATCTATTTCCGTGCAGGGAATACGTGTTAACCGTCCAAGTTTAATGGTGGTGATTTTTCTTTCGAGAATCCAACGGCGAATACAGGCTTGCGTGACATTTAGTCTCTCGGCAGCCTGAGGAACCGTGAGGAGAGCCTTTTCTGTGTTGCTCATTCTTATGGATCCTCCTTGGTCGCGCGGCGTGATTCGCGGACCTTACGGCACGCACTGCTACTCGCCAAGAGGAGGAATTACAGGATGAGATTTGTCCGCGGACAAAAGTGGAACTAGGTTTTGTCCGGAGTAGATCCGCGCCTGCGCGCGAGCATTTTCCGCACGGATTCTGCCGTAATGGCGCGAAGATTGCCCTTGCGGTCGATGCGGCCCGGGTATCGACGGTTTAATTCGCGGGCGATCTCTGATTGGGACATGCCTGCTTGCTTTAACTCGTTAGCTTCCTGCGCGAGCGTGTCTTCGCGCGGCCGGCCAGCTGTGACTGAAGGCAACTGCGCAAGTACCGATTCTATCGCTAGCTTCTTCTGCAATTTGCGGTATTCACGAAGTCTTACGGGATATCTCTTTAGCAATTCTATGTACGCGTCGTTAGCTTCGCCAAAGACTACCGGAAAATTACATTGTGTCATGTCGGCCTGCTCATCGCGCGTAAGGTCGAAGTCGCCTTGAATTACCTTGCGCAACCAGGACGGATGACGCGCTAGAAAGTCCTCTTCTTCCTTGGGCTTTTGGCAAGCCAACTTGTCACCTCCCGCGTGACAATCCCGAATTTCGGTGAGCGCGGCAGGCAGGACGGGATGCTCCTGCTCTTCGGCGGCCAACCTAGCCGCGCGCTGGCAAGCTATCACATTTCGGTTGACACTTGCAAACCGAAGCGTTTAGGATATTAGCATGCGACAGAAGCAGGTTAGCGAGGCCGCTAGGCTTCTCGGGAGACGCAGCTACGAAGCGCGTTTGAAGAGGCTGGGAATCGAGCGAATCCGTGAGATCGCACGCGAGAATGGCAAAGAAGGCGGCAGGCCGAGAAAGGGAGAAGCGAAGTGAGCGTCTATAGGCGTGGTGACGTATGGTGGTATAAGTTCACGATCAACGGCCAGCATATCCGCGAGAGCGCGAAGAGTAACTCGAAGACCGTGGCGAAAGGCGCAGAGCTGGCTCGCAGACGCGAACTAGAGCAGGCCTACAATCACATTCCCAAGCGTGAACGGGTCCCTCTCTTTTTCAGCGCCGCCGCTCTTTGGCTGGCGGGCAAGACTGGGCTCGCTCCGAAAAGCACAGAGCGTTACGAGCAGTGCATCCCGCACCTCAAAGAGGCATTTGGGAACCGCCTTGTGTGCGACATAGACGCGAATGACGTTGCTGAGTATCAGCGAAAGCGCCTTGCGGCTGGTGTGTCGAATCGTTCCGTCAATTACGAGGTAGGGTCGCTGCGGGGAATTCTTCGGCAGTTCGGAGTTTGGGGGCCGATTGCAGATCGGGTGCGTGCATTGCCTGAGCGCCACGACGTGGGCCGCGCTATCAGCGCCGCAGACGAAGCAAGGCTTATTACGGCCGCCAGCGCAAGCCGCTCACCCGCCCTTCTGCCTCTGCTGCTGCTCTCGCTCGATACAGGAATGCGCGCGTCTGAAGTCCAGGCTCTACGCCACAGAGATCTGAAGCTCACTTGGATCGACGGAAACATTGCGAACGGGGAACTCATCGTACCGAAGAGCAAGACAGTGGCAGGAACAGGCCGATTGATTCCGTTTACTCGCCGCGTATGCGCCTGCCTTAGCCTGTGGCTTCCTCGTTTCCCTGAGGCTACACCGGAGAGTTTTGTCTTTCCGTTCTACCAAGTCGGTATCGGCGGTGATAAGCGTAAGGTCGGGGTCTACGACGTGGACCTGAAACGTCCCACTGGTTCCTGGCGCAAAGCGTGGCTCGGTGCCTGCGAGAAAGCGCGAGTGCGCTATCGCTGGCACGATCTCCGACACACGTTCATCTCTCGGCTGGCCGAGAGCCCCTCAATCAGCGAACAGACGATCAGGGCGCTTGCAGGTCATGTTAGCCGTCAAATGCTAGAACACTACAGCCACATTCGATCAAACGCTAAGGAGGCCGCGATCCGGTGCCTGGAAGGGCAGCAGAGCGAGCCAGTTTTAGAAGAGGGTGGGCACAAAATTGGGTACAGTGAATCGAGCGACGACGCTCGCGTAGACGCTAAGTCATTGAAAGCAAGTGGTGGGCCCGCTAGGATTTGAACCTAGGACCAACGGATTATGAGTCCGCTGCTCTGACCGCTGAGCTACGGGCCCTGCGTCATAAGGGCGGAATACCTTGCCCATTTGGCTGTGGCAGGAAGGCCAGACCTAATCCTCGGCGGAAAATTATCTGCCAACCCCAGTATCGGCGCGACCGCCATTGTCGGCGCCTGTCTGGGTATCTCTCATTACCTTGCCGTCAGCCAAAACGACCTTATTGAAGCGACCGACTGTAAGGTGGGTTTTGGCCTGCCACACGTAAAGAGTGACCACATCTCCGGGCCTCAGAGTCGTTCGGGTCCAGCCGATGAGCTGAGACGCCGGGGTGCTGCCCATCTCCATGGTCCAATGCTCGACGTTGCCCTTGTCGTCCTTGTAGTCCGCTTTGATCAGCGGGTGGGGATTAATCCAAAGAAACTGGGTCACTACAGCATCCTTCAATACGACGGGCTTACTCATGTCGTACGCCGCAGCCCCATGATGGGCGAACACCGGACTGCAGATCGCAAGGAGTCCAGCGATCAAACCGATTGACTTAAGGACCTTCACTTTCATCTTGCACCTCCGAGCTTGGAAATTCGTTGCCAACATCGCGCGCAGACTCAACAGCCGGGCCTACCTGCGTTGCGGGGGAGCGTTGGGATCACTGCCAGCCGGATCGCCCATCTCCTTCAAATATTCCTGCACCTCCGACGGTATGCAGGTAAAGTCATCGAGCTCCTGGTTGGGAATCCAGCGGAAGTGCTCGACGCCCAAGGCGAACTGCTTGGTATAAAGCTTCGGGTCGTCCATGGTCATGGTCAGCGTCAGATCGTTCTTGTCATCGCGGTGAAAGCGCTCTTGCACATGCGCGTCAATGCTATGAGGATAGCCGTTCTTGGTTGCCCAGGTGGAGGGCTCCAGCCCCGTCGTATCGACGACGAACGTATCGTCGTCCTCCCAGCGGCCGATTGAATATCCGTTCCACTTTGGATCGAGCGCGTCTTTACCCGTGCCGCCAACGTTCGTAGGGAGAGCGCGGCCATCGGTCCAGATTTCGCGCCAAACATCCATATATTGAATCAATATGAACGTGCGGTTGCCCATATTCGTTATGGTCATGCCGCGAATTTCGTTGGTCATATTCTGAGGAAAACCAAAAGGATCGCAATATCTCGTGTGAGGATCGTTTGTACCACCCGGGCTAAATTTTCCAATGGGCTTGTTCATGCCGAACAACTGCTGCCCCAAGGGCGTGAGAGGGGGACCAGCGGGGTCCTGCGCATTTGTGCCGCGCGGAACATTCGCGCCGGATCCCGGTCCAGCCCAGGTTCCGGTGATATCCCGTTTAGGAGCGGGCCCTCCGGTCCCAACTGCGCGGTCCATGGGATGATATTTCCAGGGATTTAATGCTGAGCCGGCCTGCTGCGGTTTCGAATTGTCCGCTGTTTGTGACAGGGCGACAGATGACAACGCCAGCACGAAAAGCGAGGCAACCAGGAGCTTGGTGAGTCGATTTCTATTTGCCATGTTCTCTTTCCCTCACACCAAATCTGCCCATAGTCAAAGCCTACAATCGGAATCCGACCTCATGCGATGGTAATTCTCGTCGAACTGATCCTGGCACTCCGGATCCTCCGTGAGGATCCTCCCTACGGTTATGCAAAGGGATTATACCCGGTACTTGCCGTCATCTCCACTAGCGCTTCTGTCCGCTTAGGCTGGCGTTTTGCAGCCGTCGACCGGCTAATGGCCGACTGCGGGCCGCTCATTCAGGCTCTACTCTCGATCGAAGGCTTGGCGGTGGCGGACTACCGTGGACCCGTGAGATTCGGCTATCTGTACAATCGCCAGCACGGATGCGCGCGCTTCGCTCGATCGCGGTATGCTTTCCGTGGCCGGATTATCTTCGCTGGCTTTCTTTCCGAGGGCCAGTTCAGGCGGATCGACAACTATCGCTTCCGGAATGTACATTCGCCAGGCCGTCCGCTTAAGCGGCGGCATCTTCGCAGCGCTTGGCCTTGTGGCCGGGATCACGTGGTTCTTTTCTCGCGTCGCGCCCATAAACGAGACAACGGCGGGCTTTGTTTACCTAGTGGCGATTCTCGTGATCGCCACGGCGGGAGGCCTGATCGAATCCACGGTAGCTTCCGTGGCAGCCATGCTGTGCTTCAATTATTTCTTTCTTCCTCCAGTCGGCACCTTCACGGTTGCCGATCCACGCAACTGGGTGGCGCTTTTTGCTTTCCTGGCGACATCTCTAATCTCCAGCCAACTCTCGGCGCGCGCCAAGCGCCGCACCAAAGACGCCATCGACCGGCAAAACGAAATAGAAAGGCTTTATTCCCTCAGCCGCGCGCTCCTTCTGACGGGCACTGAGCGCCCTATAGCCAAGCAAATCGTTCAACAGATTGCCCAGGCATTTGAATTTCGAGCGGTGGCGCTTTATGAACGAAGTGGCGGCGAAATCTATCGGGCCGGATTTGACGACATGCCCGAAATAGACAATGAACTTAAGGAGGCGGTGGTTCGCTCCGAACTCCGGCAGGACGAAAACAAGGGCTTGATCATCACGCCCGTACGTCTGGGCCGGCAACCGATAGGCAGCCTGGCAATACGCGGCGCCTCTCTATCGGACGCAGCGCTGCAATCGTTACTTAACCTGGTGGCGATATGGCTGGAACGCGCGCTCACGGAAGAAGCGGTCAATCGCGCGGAAGTTGCCCGGCGCAGCGAGGAGCTTAAATCGACTCTCCTGGACGCGATCGCTCACGAGTTCAAGACCCCCCTCACCGCGATCAAGGCGGTAACCACGGACTTGCTGTCCGAACCGGCTTCTGAGCTGCCGGTTCATCAGCGCGAATTGATCTCTATCGCTGACGAAGGAGCCGACCGTCTATCGAACCTCGTCACGGAAGCAATTCAGCTGGCACGAATCGAGGGAGGCAAATTTCAATTGAATCGCGGAGTGCACCTGCCGAGTTCGTTGATTCTAGGGGCGCTCAAACAGATGAAATCTCTCGTCGATGGACGGGCGGTGAACCTTTCCATCGTTGACGATCTTCCGCCTCTGTGGGTTGACGCCGAGCTCATAAGGATGGTGATCGCTCATTTGATCGACAACGCCTTAAAATATTCGCCCCCGGCCGGTCCTATTTTGATCGGCGCGCGCAGGACTGAGAATAGGGTAATCATTTACGTAAGCGATCAAGGCCCTGGAATCGCCGAAGAGGAAAAGGCACGAATCTTCGATAAGTTCTATCGTGGTACAAAAGAGACGCATCTGAGAGGTACTGGAATGGGCTTGGCGATAGCGCGCGAAATCATACATGCGCACGGCGAAGAGATCTGGGTTACGAGCAAACTGGGCCAAGGTTCGGAATTCTCATTTTCGCTGCCGCTCGCATCGGGGGGCGCCGGCGCATGAGTGCCGGCCGAATTCTCGTGATTGACGATGACCCTCAAATCCGCCGCACCATGAGGACAACTCTCACGGCCCGCGGCTATGAGGTTGGGGATGCGCGAACGGGCGAAGAGGGTCTCGAGAAACTGAGATCCGAAGCGTACGATTTGGTGCTACTGGACGTGAACATGCATGGCATGGGCGGTCTCGAAACGTGCCGACTGATTCGCTCCAGCTCCGACATTGCCATCATCATGCTGACTGTCAGCAATTCAGAAAGAGATAAGGTTGATGCGCTGGACGCCGGGGCCGACGACTATGTAACAAAGCCCTTCAGCACGCCGGAGCTGCTGGCGCGCATTCGGGCCACCCTGCGGCGCCTGCCGCATCCTCCCGATCATGCCGACCTAAAGCAATTGGACGTGCGGGGCGTCGAAATCGATCTTCCTTCGCGGCAGGTGAGTGTGCGCGGACGCAGTTCCCGGCTCACAGCGAAGGAGTTTGACTTACTGTCCTACCTGCTCGCGCGGCCGAATAAGACGATCACTCATCGCGAACTGCTACAGTCCGTGTGGGGCCCGGATTACGGCGATGAGTTGGAATACCTGCGCGTGTTTATCAACCGCCTGCGCAAGAAGATCGAACCGGACCCCTCCAAGCCACAATTTCTCGTGACCGATGCCTGGGCCGGCTACCGTTTTCAACTTCCTCAGTAACCGCAAGGAAACTTCCCCAAGGTTGCTGTCAATACATAATCGTCCCCGCTTCCCTGTTAGCCTGCGCAGGAGAGGAAGTTTGTGCAAGGGTGTGATCTTTGTCACCGACGATGATATCCGTTCCAGAGATAAATTACGGCCGAACGATTTGAGATCTAGCGCAGTTTTCTCGGACATTAGTGGTTTATGCCGTTCTAAGGGCGCGTTTATGCGCTGTTTATGTCCGTTGACGCAGTATAGGCACTGGGTAGTGGGAACATGAACAAACAATACAGCCACGCCGTTAAGAACGGCCGGGACAAAACAGTAGCGCTGAAGCCCGAAGCGGGCTTTGCGCTTGAGCCCCTTGAGGTTAACGTTATCTTTACGGACGAAGCGTCTACATCCGCTGCTTTGGGGGTTGCCCAATCCCTCGCTCGAGATCTGGGAGCGCGCATCCACTTGCAATACGCAGTGACGGTGCCGTTTCAATTGCCGCTGGAGAGGCCTGGCGTTTCCGTGTCTTTTCTCCAGGAGCGGCTCAGGAAGGTTTTGGCGGATCTGGAGAAGGATGGCTTCGAACCGAAAGCACATTTGTATCTTTGCCGGGATCGCGTTCGAGCGCTTCGACAGGCTCTCAAGCCGAATTCCCTGGTCGTGATTGGCGGGCGAAGGCGCTGGTGGCCTACGCAAGAAAGCGGGATCGCACGTGCGCTCCGGGCTGAGGGCCACAGGGTTATTTGTGTCGCTTCTAAAGAAGCGGTGGATTTCGAACGAGCGATGGTCACGAGGTGATTATGCTGCTGGACATTTTCTATATCGGGGTCGTGGTTGCATTTTTTGTTTTGCTCTGGGGCTTTACGAAGGCAGCGGAGCGGCTTTAGGAGGATTCCATGGAGTACGCCATTGCGGGAGTGGTTGCGGCAGCGCTGTTTGTCTATCTGATGTATGCGCTGCTCCGGCCGGAGAGGTTTTGAGGTGCTGAAATGACTTTACTCGGTGTCGCACAGATCGTCGTTTTTTTCGCGATTGTGGTCGCGATTACTAAGCCAATAGGCACGTTCCTTTATCGCGTTTTTGAGGGCGAGCGTACATTTCTTCACCCCGTCTTCAGCCCGTTGGAACGGTTGATCTATCGGTTCAGCGGAGTCCGGGAGAATGAGGAGCAGTCGTGGATAGGGTATTCCGCATCCATGATTTCGCTGAGCGTCTTCAGCTTTCTTGCGGTCTACCTGCTTCAGCGGTTGCAAGGACACTTGCCTCTCAATCCGATGCATTTTACCACGCCGCAGGCGCCCCAGAACGCCACACCGATGACGCCGGACTTGGCCTACAACACAGCTGTAAGCTTCATGACCAACACCAATTGGCAAGCCTATTCCCCTGATACCACGATGAGCTACCTGACGCAGATGGCTGCTCTAACGGTACAGAACTTCGTATCCGCAGCCGTGGGAATTGCCGTTGCCATTGCCCTGATTCGCGGATTCGCGCGACATACGGCTAAGACAATCGGAAATTTTTGGGTCGACGTAACCCGATGCACGATCTACATCCTGCTTCCTATTTGTATTTTGGCGACGCTGTTCTTCGTTGGGCAGGGATCGATTCAGAACTTCAAAGGCCCGGTAACTGCAACGACCCTCGAAGGCCCGACCCAGGTGATCGAGCAGGGTCCTTTGGCATCGCAGCTATCCATGAAGATGCTGGGAACAAACGGTGGGGGGTATTTCAATGCGAATTCGTCGCATCCGTATGAAAATCCAACACCCTTAGCAAACTTGCTGCAGATGCTGCTGATCTTTTCGATGGGAGCGGGTTTGACGTACATGTTTGGTAAGGCTGTGCGGGATACACGCCAAGGCTGGGCCGTCTTCGCCGCCATGTCCGTGATGTTCCTTGCGGGCGCTTTCATCTGTTATTGGGCTGAACAGCGTGGCAATCCCATGGTGACAAGTATGGGTGTCGAACATACCTATACCGGAAGCCAACCTGGCGGCAATATGGAAGGCAAGGAAATTCGGTTCGGCAACGCCATGACGGCGCTCTTCGCGGCAGTTACGACAGATGCCAGTTGCGGAGCCGTCATCGGCATGCACGATAGTTTCACACCCATCGGCGGATTGGTTCCGTTGTTCAACATACAGACCGACGAAGTGATCTTTGGAGGTGTAGGTGCGGGCCTCTACAGCATGTTGATTTACGCGGTCGTTGCCGTATTCATCGGAGGTTTGATGGTTGGGCGCACTCCCGAATACGTGGGCAAGAAGATCGAGCAAAAAGAAGTCAAGATGGCGATCATCGCGATCCTCGCGACCTCTTTGGTTATTCTCGGCTTTACAGCCCTCAGTTCCGTGGCTCCGTTTGCGAAGAATGGCTATTGGAATTCGCCGGGCCCGGCGGCGGCAAATACTAATAACAACGGCGCGCACGGCTTCTCGGAAATCTTGTACGCATACTCGAGCGGCGCCGGCAATAACGGCAGTGCCTTCGCCGGAATCAATGCCAACACTCCATGGTACAACCTGACAATTGGCATTGACATGCTAGTTGGAAGATTCCTGTTCATTATCCCGGCTCTTGCAATCGCCGGTAGCCTGGCTTCCAAGAAGCTGGTACCCACAACCAGCGGCACGCTGCCAACGAGCGGCACGTTGTTTGTAATCCTGCTGGTCGGAACGGTCATTATCGTGGGAGCACTAACGTATTTCCCGGCGCTTTCGCTCGGTCCTATCGTGGAACATTTCCAAATGCTCAACGGTAAGGTGTTCTAATGGGACGCAAGGATAAGGAGATAGAAATGGGTACTGTCACTGCCCCGCCGGCCGAACCGAAACCTAGTCTAAAAGAGTTAGAAACGACAACGCTCATTTCCAGGGGGGTTCGAGCACGCCCGTTATTCGATCCCGAGATCCTGAAGCGTGCGACCAAGGAATCATTCGTAAAGCTCAATCCCCGGATGGTTGCGAAGAACCCCGTCATGTTTGTGGTCGAAGTGGGGGCGGCTTTGACCACGGTATTTGTCATCAAGGACGTGTTCACCGGAGCTGGTGGTGTTTTCTTTGGCGTTCAAATCGCGTTCTGGCTCTGGTTTACGGTCGTGTTTGCGAATTTCGCTGAAGCGATGGCGGAGGCCCGCGGAAAAGCCCAAGCTGACGCCCTCCGGAAAACGAAAACCGACACGATGGCGCGCAAGATTTTGCCCAGCGACAAGTTCGAGATGGTGCCTGCATCTAAGCTGCGCGCAGGAGATGTCGTCTACTGCGAGGCGGGTTATTTGATTCCGGGAGATGGCGAAGTCATCGAAGGCATCGCCAGCGTCGACGAATCGGTCATAACCGGAGAGAGCGCGCCGGTGATTCGCGAATCTGGCGGGGATCGCAGTGCGGTTACTGGCGGCACGAAGGTTTTGTCCGACCACATAAAGATCCGCATCACTTCCAATCCTGGCGAAACATTCCTGGACCGGATGATCGCCCTCGTCGAAGGAGCCGTCCGTCAGAAGACGCCCAACGAGATCGCCCTCAATATCTTGATCGCGGGTCTGACCTTGATCTTCTTGTTGGCCGTTGCGACGCTTCCGCCGTACGCGAAATATTCGATTTCGGCTGTCGGTAGCGGCAGCGCGCCAACCGTCGCAGTTCTCGTTTCTCTGCTTGTGTGCCTGATTCCAACGACGATCGGCGGACTGCTTTCGGCAATTGGCATCGCCGGCATGGATCGCGTGATGCAGCACAACGTCTTGGCGATGAGCGGAAAAGCAGTTGAAGCGTCAGGAGACGTAAACACGCTGCTTTTGGACAAGACCGGAACTATCACTTTGGGCAATCGCCAGGCGGTTGAGTTCATCACGGTGGATGGGGTCAACGAAAGCGAACTGGCGGACGCCGCACAGCTTTCCAGCCTTGCAGACGAAACACCTGAGGGGCGCTCGATCGTCGTGCTGGCGAAGCAGAAGTATAGCCTGCGCGGGCGGGAAGTAGCTGAGCATGAAGCCAACTTTATCCCGTTTTCCGCCTACACGCGCATGAGCGGCGTCGATATCGATGGCCGCCAACTGCGAAAGGGCGCGACGGACGCGATTATCCAGTTCGTGAAAGAGGCAGGTGGGCGCGTGCCCGCGTCGCTATCAGAGATGTCGGATCGTATTTCCAGGAATGGTGGCACACCCCTAGCGGTTGCCGACGGCAAGAAAGTCCTGGGCATCATTCACCTGAAAGATATCGTAAAGGGCGGAATGCGCGAGCGTCTAGCCTCGCTGCGGGCCATGGGCATCAGTTCGGTGATGATCACCGGAGATAATCCGCTGACTGCGGCGGCAATCGCGCAAGAGGCTGGCGTGGACGACTTCCTTGCGCAGGCTACGCCAAAAGACAAGCTGGAATACATCCGCAAGGAACAGGCGCAGGGCCGCCTCGTGGCCATGACCGGCGACGGCACAAACGATGCTCCGGCGCTGGCTCAGGCGGACGTCGGGGTGGCCATGAATACCGGCACGATGGCCGCCAAAGAAGCCGGCAACATGGTGGATCTCGATAGCAACCCGACGAAGCTGATTGAAATCGTTGCCATCGGCAAGCAACTGCTGATCACGCGCGGCTCTTTGACCACGTTCTCCATCGCCAATGACGTGGCCAAATATTTCGCGATCATCCCGGCGATGTTTGCCTCGATCTACCCGGAACTGAACAGACTCAACATCATGGGTTTGCATTCGCCCCAAAGCGCCGTGCTGGCCGCGGTCATTTTCAATGCGGTGATCATCATCGCATTGGTTCCGCTGGCTCTTCGCGGCGTTCAATACAAACCGGTTAGCGCCGGTCAGATGCTGACACGCAATTTGCTTGTTTACGGCCTTGGCGGGATCATCGTGCCGTTTCCCGGAATTTGGCTGATCGACAAGATTCTGGTTGCGCTGCATCTCGCTTAAAGGAGTAACTCAATGCTGAAACAACTGGGACCGGGATTGCGCTTGACGATAGCTCTTACGATTCTTACGGGCCTTCTCTATCCCGCCGTGATGACCGGGCTGTCGGAGGTCATTTTCCCGAAACAGGCCAATGGCAGCCTCGTCACCGTGAATGGCAAAGTGGTTGGATCGAGCCTCATCGCGCAAGGATTTACCAAGCCTGAATATTTTCACCCGCGGCCGTCGGCTGCTGGTAACGGCTATGACGCGACTGCGAGCGGCGGCACGAACCTGGGTCCCACGAGCGCCAAGCTCTTGCACGGAACGGCCAAAATGGATGACAAGAAAAATGAAGTCGTCGATTTCGATGGCATCGACGACCGCATCGTGCACTACTGCCTTGATAATGACATTCCGTATGAATCCTCGGTGCCTCTCGACCAGTTTAAGGATTCCCAGGGCAATCTGGATGACGTCAAGCTGATCAAGGCGTTCAACGATGACAAGACACCGTTGGTATTCACGGCGAAGACGCCGATTCCATCGGACGCAATTACGGCATCTTCGTCGGGCTTGGACCCACACATCAGTCCCGCTAACGCAGAGATGCAAACCGCACGTGTAGCCAAGGCGCGAGGTGTTGCTCCAGACCAGGTGAAACCGTTGATCGCGCAGTACACAGACCGTGCGGACTGGGGCTTTCTCGGCGAACCGCGCGTTAATGTGCTCCTGTTGAATGTCGCTCTTGATCAGCATTTCCCGGCTTCGAAATAGCGGGGCAAGTGCCACTTCCACGGGCAGAAGAAAAATTGTGGTCTGCTGCCGCGCCCAATGCGCGAATCCACCGGCTTGAGCTATCGCTTAAAACTTCTCGCGCTATTGCTTGGCGCTGCGGCGACATTGGCTCTCCTCAATACGGGCTACTCCGCTCTGAACACAATTTCGCGTTTGGATGCGGTGGAGGCGGAACGGGATCAGTGGCAGCGTCCAACGGAAATCATACAAGCGTTGGCTATCAAGCCGGGCGATACCGTTGCCGAAATCGGCTGCGGTTCGGGATATTTTTCGCTCAAGCTTTCAGCGGCGGTGGGTAAAGGCGGGCGGGTGTATGCCGAAGATATTCGTAGATTGCCGCTGGTGTTCCTATGGTTCAGGACGATTCTGAAGAACGACCCGAACATTAAGGTTGTGCATGGCGGGGAAGGCGATCCCCGTCTGCGCGCCCAGGCTGTGAATGAGGCGCTCATCGCGAACACGTATCATGAACTGACCGATCCTGAGGCGATTCTCGCCTACGTTCGGCAAGTGCTTATTTCAGGCGGCCGGCTCGTGGTCGTTGATCGGGCCCCGAACCCCACACAGAGGGACGAAGATCCATTGGCGGAACACGAGATTTCAGCTGAGCACGTTGAGGACGAACTTCGCGCAGCGAAATTCGAGATCACCGATCGTGAAGACGATTTCATCGGAAAAGATCCCGATAACGACAGCTGGTGGCTCATCGTCGCGCGGAAACCATAATTGCGCGCGATTCCGGGGAAATAGATGAAGTTGAACATGAATCTTCTTACGATTTTTGGCTTGGTCGCCGTCACGCTGATGCTGGTGTTCTACGCATTGGAGCGCCGCAGCCGCTGGTATACGCTTGCCTTTGCCGGCGCTTGCCTCCTGGGTTCGACATACGGATTCCTCCAGGGAGCATGGCCCTTTGGGCTCGTCGAGGCGGTATGGTCCCTCGTTGCTATCCGGCGTTGGTGGCTAGGAACCGCACTGAACACCGCGTCATTTCCTCTTCAGCGGCGGTCTCGATAGAATGGTTGTTGATGGCTACCGATTCGCACCGGCCAACTCCAGATCAGCTTCTTGCCGACATCGAACTGGAGGAGCTTCGCAAACGGCGGGGGCGCCTGAAGGTCTTCCTCGGCTACGCTGCCGGAGTAGGCAAATCCTTCCAAATGTTGGACGAGGGGCGCCGGCGCCGCGAAAGAGGCGAGGACGTGGTTATCTGTGCGCTCCAGCCGGAGTACCCTCCTGAAGTCCAGCCTATTCTGCAAAAACTGGAGATTGTTCCGACCCTAAAAGCGGATGGCGCGGAAGCAATCGATGTTGCCGGCGTGGTTCGCCGCCATCCCCAGGTCGCACTCATCGACGGTCTTGCCTACGATAATCCAGCGGGCTGCCCCAATTGCCATCGCTGGCAGGATGTGGAACAGCTGCTGGACGCCGGAATTTCGGTGATCGCCTCTGTCAATCTGCAATATCTGGAAAAGCTTCAGGACGAGGTCGAACGCATTACCGGGAAGCGCGCGTCTTGCACGATTCCACGAGGTTTTCTGGATCGGAGCTCGGACGAAATCGTCGTGGTGGACGCGCCGGCCATCGACAGCCTCTCGCGGGGAATTTCAGCGGCGGACAGCGCCACGAGGCTTGCGGAGGAACACAAGCTTTCTCGTTTACGCGAGCTGGCGTTGTTGGTGGCGGCCAGCGTGATCGATCGGCAACTCGAAAGCTACTTGCGCTCGCACGGCGTGGATTCTTCGTCTTGGGGCGTGCAGGAGCGTATCCTGGTTTGTATCACCCCGCGATCCAGCGCTGCGTCCATGCTGGAAAGCGGACGGCGGAATGCGGATCGTTTCCAGGGCGAGTTTTATGCCATCTATGTCCACCAGCCCGTCATCTCGCACGAAGACCGAGCTATCCTGGACCAGAACCTGAACTACGCGCGCCAATTGGGCGCTGAAGTGGAAACGCTCAACGGGCTCGACGCGGCCGACGCTATTTTGGATTTTGCGCGTGAGAAAGGGATCACTCAGATTTTTGTCGGCCATAGCACGCGGGAAGGGGCTTGGCGGCGCCTGTGGAGTAATCTAATTGAACGCCTGATCCGTTCCGCGGAAGGAATTGATGTCGTCGTCTACCCCCATCAGCGTTGACTCCCGCAACAATCCTCAGCCGCAACGTCCGGCCCAACTGCGCGTTTTTCTGGGTTATGCGGCGGGCGTGGGCAAAACGTTTCGCATGTTAGAAGAGGCGCAGCAGCTCAAAAGGCAGGGCAAGGACGTCGTTGTCGGCTATTTCGAGCCACACGGGCGAAAAGACACGATTGCCAAAACGGCCGGGCTGGAAATGGTCCCCAGAAAAACCGTCACGTATCGGGGTGTGACTCTGGAAGAGATGGATACCGACGCCATCATCCAGAGGCATCCCGCAATCTGCGTCGTCGATGAATTGGCGCATACGAACGTGCCTGGGTCGGCACGCACGAAGCGATGGGAAGACGTTCAAGCGCTGCTGGATTCAGGAATAGACGTAATTACGAATATGAATATCCAGCACCTGGAAAGCCTCAATGACCACGTCTTCAACATTACCGGCATCCGTGTGCGTGAAACCGTGCCGGACTGGTTCGTGAAGAGTGCGTCAGAAGTGGTTATGGTCGATGCGACAACGGGAGCGCTCCTAAACCGGCTGAAGCGGGGAGATATCTACGCGCCGGAAAAGGCGCAGCGAGCGATGGAAAATTTCTTCAAGGAGTCCACGCTTGCCGCTCTGCGCGAGCTGACGTTACGGCAGACCGCACATGAGCTGGAGTTCAGAGAAATCGCCGAAATGCCCGATTTCGCGAGGGGCGTATCCACGACGAGGCCCGATCCACAAAGGCTGATTCATGATCGAATCTTGATTTACGTGACCTCGGATCCTTCCACAGCCATGCTTGTGAGGCGCGGGCGGAGAATGGCCGATTACCTAGGCGCCGAATGCTTCGCCATCTGCGTTCTGTCGCGCCGCGAAGGGCGCCGGGTGGCAGGGAACATCGAGGCCATCGAGAAGCACCTGAATTTTGCAAGAAACCTGCACATCGAGACACGGACTTTGGAAGGCGACGATCCTGCCGCGTCCATCGTGGATTTTGCACGCCGCAATCAAATCACGCAAATACTCGTCGGAAGGCCAAAAAAACGCAGCCTTGTCAGCCGTTTGTTGGGCACTGACCTCGTGTTGCGAATCGTTCGCGAAGCGAAGGATACGCGTGTGACAGTTGTCGCGCAGCGCCGCCGCCAACCTCAAGCCGCCGCGGTTTAGAAAATCGTTCGCCACCTGAAACTTCTCGAAGAGCGATCTTCCTTTTGTAATTCAGGAACCTATCCCGTCAAGGAATGACGCAGCGCATGACTTCTGTCCCTCAAATACATTAAAAACCCCAGCGGTAGAGATCCACCCAGCAAGGCTCGAGCGCGAAGCGTATTTAAATCCTTGAATTGTGAGAGCGGGCCTTTTCCCAAGCCGAAGGAATAGCGGCTGAAATTGATGGAACAGAGGAATAACCCGATGGGCGCCTTCCCCAACCAATCCACAAATTCGTTCAACACCTGGCGATAAAAGAAAGCCCTTCCCCAAAGAACGTTGGCATTGAGATACGAAAGATGATCCTGGGCGCCATCCCGAATGTAATAGACACGCAAAACCTCGTTGATGAAGCGAGTTTTGAAGCGTCGCGATAAGGCGAACCACACCACACTTTCAGGCACGAATTTGGCATTTGGGGTGACGGGGAAAGGGTGTTGCCGCAGCACATCGGTGCGCTGGAATCCCCACTTCTCGCCACGAGGCCGGTACCTCAAATACATTTCCGCCTCATCCGCATCCAGAATGTCGCGGTCGAACTTATCTCCGACGAGTCGACCTTCTTGCCATTCCCGCACAATGTCACGCGTACTGTCGGTCGATCCGTCGTCGACGATCAGCCATTCAAAATCGCGAAACGTCTGCGCTTTCAGGCTTTCATAGACTCGCGATAGCGTGTTCGCGCGGTTGTAAGTAGAAGTAAAAACTGTGAAAACATTCCGCATAGCTCACCATGAGTGCAGCGATCGCTGAGCACTTCACAAATGAGATTCTCCCAATGCTCGATCGGAGACTAAGATGCGAGGAATGCGGGGAACAACCTTGGCGATCTACCCTTTGCAGCTAACCGATTGGGGTGCTCGTGGCGTCGGCCGCACCGGTCGTATTGGCGCGGATGACGCCCGATTGATCCGTATAGAACCCACGCTGGCCCGTGGTGCCAGGACTGATGGGATTTCCGGTGATGCCATAGCTCAGCACGTTTCCGCTGGCGTCAGTGGCTCCCGGCGTATAGGTGAAAAGATAGCCGCTCTTGGTTCCGCTGGAGAGAACTGAATCGATCAAATCCGCCGATGCCGATGTGGCGGGATTACCCGGTCCAAGGTTGGAAAGGGCCCGCGGATAGCTCCCGTAGGTCGTGTCATACTCTATGCAAGAAGTGTTCAGCGTGCGCAGCGAGCCTACAGCCGATGCTTCGTTAGCGGCCATTTTCGAACGCAGCAGGTTGGGAATCGCGATGGCGGCGATGATGAGAATAATAGCCACGACGATTAGAAGTTCGATGAGCGAGAAACCGCGCTGTTTTTTGGGCATGAAAACTCCTTACGCCTACGGTGGAATTAATTGTGATGCAGTCTACCCGGGCGGGGTTTCCGAGCAAACTCTTTAGCGAGTTGACATCATACTCCGACGTCCTTCAAAAGAAAATCACAGCGGTTCCGATCATTGGTTTCACCTGGGCGTCTTACTTGGGCCGATTAGGAGCGATGCCCGCCGCCGGCGGCGGAGGGGCCTGGCCGCAAGTGTACTGCCGAATCTCGATGCGCCAGGAGGGCCCCGAAAAGTTCGGCACGAAACGCTGTTTCCATGCGTAAGCGGGATCACGGGCCAGGAAGCGTGTAATCCGGTCTCCACAATGGTCACTAAGCCAGTCGCCAGCGTTGTTCATGGCCGTAAGTTCGTCCGGAGGAGAAGAGCCTTGAATCCAGAGCACGGCATCGGGCTTGGGCCGCCCCGTATTTTCCCATTCCGCAGGATCCCAAACCAACGGATATCGAACTTCCGTTGGCAAGAGTCGGTTGAAACGCGAAGAAGAGTTGGGGAGAGTGGGCTTGAGGGCATAGGTTAGATAGAGGAAAAACGATTCGTCATTGCTGATCACGCCAGAGCCACCGCGAAGAGCGTCCGCGGCGTCTTGGGCTACGCTGTTCCAAGGCTCAAAAAACTGTGGCTCGGCGTAGTATCGCTTGTTGAGAACTCCATACCAACCAATTGCCGCAACGCCGGCCATGGCGAAGGCCATGGGGATGCGCCATTGCGACTTCTCGATTGTGCCGAGCGCGACGGCAAGAGGCAGGAAGAACCAGGGAGCGACCAGCAGCAGCCGATCGGGCTGCAGGCTTGAGGTTATTGCCATCAATGCAAATAACAGTAGCGAGAAAATTAGAAAGCTTCGTTCCTGGCGGCGCACGCCGACAGAAAGAAATACCAAGAGAACAACGACACCAATCGCTGCGGGAATGCTAAGCCGCCAAAACCACGGGGCGACAGATGAGCTCACGAACATGACGTAGAAATGGTAGGCAGCGTCAAGAACGAGGAATCGAAAAGAATGCGGCCAAGGGATCGAGCGCAATCCACGGACAAAGGGCGGCCAGCGCGGCGCGAAGCCAATCACCAGCACGGCCAGCGTGGACACAATGACCACGATCTTTTCAGTGTGACCGCTATCTAAGCGACCGGTTTGGGGCTCATTGATCCCGGGAATTCGCCGCCAGTAGTCCACACTCAGGAGGAGGAGCAGCGCCCAACCTAAAGCGCTGGTATAGAGCAGAAGCAAACAAAGAACGCAAAAAATAACCCAGTCGGAATAGCGCCGCGACGCCATGCCGCGGAAATATTGCCAGGTAATCGCCGCGATCAGCAAAAATGCAAAGGTGTGAGGCCCTTCCACGCGACCGTAATGAAATCCGAACGGCCACAATGCGCCTAACCACACCAGCGCGTTGCTGCTCTCATCGCCCCCCAGCCGGCGCGCGACACGCGAGAGGAGCCATAAACCGAGCAGAAAAAAAATAATGGATGGCGCACGGAGCGCATTGAACGCGCCATGGCTGATCCAGAGCCAAGAGCGAAGCAGCAGCGCATAGACCGGAGGAAGCGCTTCGCCAGCAGAGGATCGGAGGCCCGCGAGAAGCGTCTTCCAATTCGTGGCGGTCCCGCTTATCGCCGAGGCTTCATCATTCGTCAGGGTGAGAAAGCCGTTGGTGTAGAAGAGAAGAGAACCAAGCATAACCAGAGGGGCAGCGTCCCGGAGCAGCGGCCTGATCGCTTCCAACCGACGAAGTTGCCGGCTTTGTGGTTGTTCCGGCATCAGTGTGGCTCCGGTCGCGACGGGAAGCCGAGAGAGGCATTGGCCAATCCGAGCAATTCGCGCACGACGACGAGGGCGTCGGAAGTGGTTCTCCACCAGTGGGCGGCATCGAAGGGGTCGTCACTGGCGTATCGCACGATCAGCTCAGGATCGTTGCCGACAAGGCGGTGCCAGATGAATCGCACGCGGCGCGTGTGAGCTTTAGAAGTCACAAGGATGACGTTATGTGCGCCTTCCTGGCGGCACTCGCGAGCGATCTCCTTGACCTCTTCCTCCGTATTGGCGGCGGGAGTTCCCAAAATGTGGATGGCATTGGAAGGGACACCCAGAGCCATGAGCACCCTTTGATTGTAGAAGCTTTCCCCAACGTAAGCGATGCCCAGCGCTTCCAGTTCGCGCGTCGGCGGAAATCCCGGAGATATCCAAACCTGAGCGGAAAAACTCTGCTGGTAGATTCGCGCAGCTTCCCTGGCGCGCGAGGGCATGCTTCCGCTGAGCACGACAATGGCGTGTGCCGGCGCCAAAGGATCCTGCAAGATTAGCCAAGCACCGGCTTGGCGAAATACCACAACGGAGGCCGCAGAGAATGCGGCAATGCCTACAATCATCGCGAGGAGGAATGGGCGATAGCGAAGCCGGCGTCTAGCGAACGCGCCTGGGAAACCATGCGGATCGCCAGCGATTGCATCGGAGGGCTGAATTATGGGGCTAGTGCGCATTCGCGGGGAGTAACGGGGATCGGGGTCTCAAGGCCTCCGCGCAGATGCTATCGACCTATTGCGCTGAGGTCAAACCGTGGGGGTTAACGACGCGTATTTAAGAGGCTGTTTGGAACTTGGGCTGGGCGTTACAAGACAACCTGCCAGAGCACCTTGAGGCGACATTGAAAAGGGGTGCTGACAGATCAAGGTAAGACGAGGGAGGCCGCTTCGTGACACAAAGCGGGTTCCTACACCGGAGGGCAGCGCTTGCCGGCGCTTGAGTTGGGTGCGCCGGCAAGCCAGAGCGAAGAGGCTGTAGTCTGAGGGGATTTACTGAGGAGCGGGCTGGAACGTTAGAGCTATTTCGCAATCGGAGCCGAACCCAACAGGAATGGCGCGCACCTTGCGGCAGCACTCTTTCTAAGCCGAGTCCGCCAGCGAGTTGGGAGCGAGGCTCCTTCGATTGGTGGATTCTTTGGGCAGCACAACGTCGAGCGGGCGGATAGCGCGTTCGAGGGCCGTTGAGAGTTTTATCTTGAAGTCATCGGAGAAGATTTCGGCGTCCGGATAAGAGCGATTTACGACTCTCACCCGAAACAGGAAAGCCTCGGTACAGTTGTGGCGTCCGGCGGGAAGCTGGAGGCAATGCTGCCAAACGATGGTGGAATTCGCGCGCCGGGACCATGAGAAAAACAGGTTGCCCTCACGGTCTTTGCGTAACGGGCGGAGCCAGCCAGGAGGCAAGCCGTCCCCCGCCTGCACCCTGAAAGAAACGCCATCGATCCCGATCGGCTGAAGGTTGTCCCGGAGCACTCGGCAGATGGAACGGAAATCACCGCAACGATCGAGCGAGTGCGAGGCTTGTTGAATGCATCGTTGTGCTCGAGCGATTTGTCTGCGCCTCACATAAGATTGGAGACCAAACCATCCCCCGGAGAACTCCTGATACCGGAGCTGTTGCACACCCAACAAGACGCCCAAGCTCGTAGCCGCCAGCACAGGAACGAGCATTGTGCTTTCTCGAATCAACAGGATGCTGGCCAGCACGAAGCCGGCGGTTACACCGTAGAGCAGCAGCACCGCGCGCGGCTGCGAAAGGCCGCGTTTCAGGAGTTTATGGTGAACGTGGTCCGCATCGGCTCGAAACAGAGGCTTCCGCATAAGAAAACGTCTGGCCACGGCGAGCGTGACGTCGACGATTGGCAATCCGAAACAGAGAATCGGAACGGCCACACCCGTAACCGTCGGCCGTCCACTCCAGCCGCTCAAAGAAAGCGCGCCCAAAGCAAAGCCGATAAATAGGCTTCCTGAGTCACCCATAAAAATGCTTGCGGGGTGGAAATTGAAAGGCACGAAACCGAGCAGAGTGCCAAAAAGAGCGCACGACAGCATCGTGACCAGGTCGTTGTGCTGAACCAGAGACGTAGCAATTACGACGATCGCCGAAAGCAATGCCGTACCGACCGCCAACCCGTCCAGTCCGTCAATCAGGTTAAACGCATTTGTAATGAGTAACACCCACATGACTGTGAGCGCGAATCCGACAGGCTCTCCCACCGCGTGGCCGCCCACAGACAGACCGATATGGTGAATCCCAAAACCTGAAAAATAGAGAAAAGCCGCGGCAAGAAACTCAAAGATGAGCTTGGATGGGGGTCGGAGGGATTTTAGATCGTCGTACGCGCCGACTAGGAAAATAGAACACGTGGCGATTAGAAATCCGATCAGCATGTGGGGAGCGAAGGTTCGGTGACCCCACTTGGGGACGACACAGAAAGCCACAACCGTAATTAAGAAAGCGAGATAGATCCCAACCCCGCCTATTCGGGGCAACGGCTTGGTATGCAAATGGCGGTCAGAAGCCGGGGGAACCAGTAAACCGCGGGCGACCGCAGTGGTTTGCACCCAAAACGTCGTAACCAGGGATATGGCCAGGGATACGACAAAACTCCATACGAAAAGAATCACAGATAATCCCTCTACCGGTTTTCGTCCTGCACGTTTTTATCGCGTGAAAACCGAGTTCCTTTGGTTTAAACCACCTGCCCGATCATGCTATGGAGTCGGCGCTGGGGGCTCCGGCTGCTGCACTCGATGTAGAACATCGATTGGGAGCCGAAGGATTGTGTTCGGAATTTGCGGGCTTTCCTTCAGCCGCAACGAAAAAATCTTTGAGCCAGGGCCGGTCGATCTTTCCGTTGGCATTTTTGCGAAGCGTTGGAAACTGCATCCAGCGGACCGGCAACATATATGTAGGCAAGAGTTTCTCCAGGTGATTTCGCAAGAGAGCCGGAGCTAAGCCGCCTGCATTACGAGATGCGTAGGCGCAGCAAATCATCCATCCGCCAAAGCTTTCGGCCTGGATGGCGACTACCGCGCATTCTTGGAGAGCACTGCAGGAATTCAGCGCATTCTCAATCTCGCCTAATTCGATCCGATAGCCGCGTGACTTGATCTGCGTATCGGCGCGCCCCACGAAATAAACGCACCCAGAGGCGTCTTCCGAGGCGAGGTCCCCGGTTCGGTAGAGGCAATTGCCGGTTTCGGAACTTCCCGGCGCGCCTGGAACCCGCGGATCAGGAATAAAGGCGCTCGCCGTTTTCTGCTCGTCACGCCAATAACCTGGGCTCAGACCAACGCCCCCAATGTACAGGTGCCCGATGTGGCCTGGGAACACGGGATCGAGATCGTCATCCAGGACAAGCAACTCCTCCCCGCCACAAGCGCGGCCTATGGGGATTTGCTCCTGGGGATTTTGGGGGCAGGCGGGCACGTCGTAATAGCTGCTGGCTATAGTGGCTTCCGTGGGGCCGTAAAGGTTTGTGAAGCGCACATGGGGCAGGCGTTTCATCCAGTAAGTCAGAGCTGGAGTCGGCAAGACCTCTCCGCACCATAAAACGCGCCGCAGCGACGGAAAATCACCCTGGCGGAGGGAGTTGAATTTTGCGATGTAGTTCAGCACCGAAGGTACCGAAAACCATTGCGTGAGCTGCGAATTGCGAATGAACTCGACCAGTTTTGGAGGCACCTGGGCAACGCCAGGCGGGACCAGGTGAAGCTCTGCGCCCGCGGCAAACGTTCCGAAGATGTCGAACGTGGAGAGGTCAAAATGGAATGGCGTGTGCCCGGAAAAGCGGTCGGTATGATCGATGCCGAAATGTTTCAGGGCCCAGGTAACAAAAGCAACAACATTCGAATGCGTAATCACCACGCCTTTAGGCGTTCCTGTAGAGCCGGACGTAAAGAGAATGTGAGCGGGATCGGTCGCTTGGCATTCGTTGGGGTGAGCGCTCGCGGGCGCAGATCGTAAATCATCGCAAGAAAATGCCGGCTGAAAGGATCCTGCCGGCATTTTCTCGTCAAGCCATCCAACGGAGATGCGCCCGCGAAATCTCTCGTCGGCCAGCAATTCATCAAGCAAAGGACTGACAGGCCCGGCTGCTAAAATCCAGGTATTCTCGCAGGATTCCAGTATACGGGCGACTCGGGCAGCGGGACTTGCCGAGTCTATGGGCACGTGCATGCAACCGGCCTTGAGCGCGCCGAGCATGCTCAAGATGGCTTCGGGCGATTTGGGCATCAGAATGCATACCCTGTCGCCTTTCCGACATCCGCCTTCACGCAGCAAGTGCGCGAGCTGATCGCTACGCCGATCTACCTCTTCATAGGTGAGGCTCTCTTTTCCAAACACAATGCAGCGTGCGTGCGGCCGAGATTCGGCTTGGCGCGTAGCCCAGTTCTGTAAGAGTTGTCGTCTCATAGAGCCACGGTCCGAGAGGCGTAATCGAAAGCGGCGCGGACGTGGTTCAACTCCTCGCGCGCTGGAGGAATATCGAGAATGAATGTCTGGTGTCCGCAGCGGATATAACGCGAGAGTTCTTCGGCGACTTCCTCGTAGTTCCCAACGAGGTAAGGGCAGAAAGTCTGGTAGTTCTCAAACGGCCACATCCAGTAGACGCCCTGCAGATCGCCGGTGGTCTGCGCCATCTCGGAAAGCTGCCTGTGCCAGACTGAGTCAGACATACGCATGGCAAGTTGGTGTGCCAGTTGACCTCTGCGATCTCCGGGAAACCTTTCGATGGCGACGCTCCACGCTTCGGCACTGGTGGGGCGTGCAATGATTCCCACTCGGATTCCAGCTTGATCGTAATTTGGCGTCAGACCTTCGTAATCCTTGGCTGGCTTGGGATACTTTACGGGGACAGCTCCGATGGCCTTGGCAGCGGCGAGTCCAGCCTCCGAAGAGCCGGAGATCAATAATCCAGGAAAGAGCGCCGGATCGAGGGGCGGAGTCATGCGTAAGCCCTGTACTGTGTGGTACTTGCCAGAGAACGTGACAGGATCGGGGCTCGACAGAAGGGCTTTGATAATGGTGGTGTACTCGATGAGGCGAAGGTATCGATCATCGTGCGGCGTATCGTCACTGAGCGCAAGCAAGTCGTTCTTGAAGCCGCCCGCGACCAGATTCAGGTAAACGCGCCGCTGGTATAGATGTCCGAACGTGGCGACCATCTTTGCCACCGTATATGGGTGCATGTAAACGGGCTGTACGGCGACAAGGGGGCACAGTTCTTGTGTGTTCTGGATGATGATTTGGGACACGAGCCAGGCGTCCACCAGTGAATTGTCCGTGTAAACCAAAATGGCCGTGCATCCTGCCTGCTCGCTCCACCTGGCTACATCGATAATCTGCTGGATGTAGCCATCGCGCGGGCGATCTTTCGATTGCGGCGTGGTGGAGAAAATCTGTATTTGAGGTTCGTCGTTCATGGCCATCGGTTTATCCTTAAGCTATATACCCGATTAGATTTGGGTGATTGCTGAAGGGACAGATCAGGTCTGACAATCTTTGTTATATCAATGGGTTACGGCTCAATGACCTACTACTAGAACTCCCTGATCTCCTTTGTCCAACCGCTATGTTAGACTTCGCGGCCACTTTCAGGAGACAGTGCTGGCTGTGAAAAAATACCTGTGGCGGCCGTCAAGGCTTGTGGTCGGATTGGCGGCGGCTCTGGCTTTCTTGAGCCCCGCGTTGGACGGGCAGGGCGGTCCAACGGTTTGGGTCGTTCCGGCGATGAAACGCGTGGCCGGCGATGAACCTGCAGGAAATCAAGGCGAAATTACCCTTTGGGCCGCGCGTGGCGAATACGAGTCCTTCCAGATGGTGGTTCGCGCCCCCGCCGGCGGGCTCAAGAACGTAAATGTCGCGATTTCCGATCTGGCCGGCGAGCGCGGCCATATCCCCAAAGCGAATTTCATGCTGTATCGCGAACATTACATTCAGATCAAACAGGGCAGTCCGGACCGAGGCGGCACGAATCGGCCGCTCGGTCCCGGTTGGTATGCCGACTCGCTCATTCCCTTTACCGGAGAGAAGGGGCTGCAGCAAGCGCAATTGCGAGCCGTGCCTTTCGATCTTTCAGAGTTCAACGACCAGCCCATCTGGATCGATATTTTCGTGCCGCGGGATGCGGCGCGAGGCCAATATAAAGGCGTCGTCACGCTGACTTCGGATCATGGCGCGGCCACAGCCTCGATAGTGCTCAACGTATGGAACTTCGAGCTTCCCGTACGTCCATCCCTTCTTTCCGCTTTCGCTATCTACAATCAAACAAGCAGCGATCCTAAAATCTTCTATGCGGACCAGAAGGCGAATCAGGAGCTTCTCCTTCGGCACAAGATAATGCCCGTAACAGTGGATGCCGAGTTCGAAAGGCAGTTCATGCAAGAGTATGGACTGGGGATGACGCTTGTCGGATATTTCCAGGAGGCCACCTACGGCAATTGCAACCAGCCGCCAGCTCCTTCTGTGCCGGAGCTCGAATCGCTAAAGGCCAAACATCAGCCGGGCTTGCCCCTCTATCTCCATCTCGGCGACGAAGTCTCGGATTGCCGGAACATTTTCCCCGTTCTCAAACAATGGGGGCAGAATGCACGGCGAGCGGGCTTGCTCGCGCAATTGACGGCGATTCCCTTGCCCGAGCTCCGTGATGATGGCTCAGGATCGGGCCATTCGGTCGCCGATATCTGGGTGTTGCTCCCCAAGCAGTTTATTTCCAATTCCGCTGACGTCGCTGCCGTCCTGAAAAAGGGCGACCGGGTTTGGTCCTATACGGCAATTGTTCAAGATAACTTCTCCCCAAAATGGGAGATCGACTTCCTGCCCATCAATTATCGAATTTTCGGCTTTCTGAACCAAAGCATGGGCGCGTCGGGGCTGCTCTACTGGTCCGTGAATTCCTGGGCGATCGGCCCCACAAACGATCCCTGGAACAATATGACCTATATCGAAGGTGGCAAGCCCACTCCGCCCGGTGAAGGCTGGCTAACGTACCCGGGCGCGGAGGTTGGCAGCGACTCGCTTGTGCCCTCGATACGACTGAAATGGATCCGAAAGAGCGTGGAAGACTACGAATATGTTGAAATCCTAAAAAAACTTGGCCGCGGCGGTTGGGCGCTCAGCCTGGTCAGAACCGTTGCAGCCGACTGGGCACATTGGTCGCACGATGACAACGCCGTTGAAGCGGTCCGCGATCAGCTGGGAGCAGAAATTGATCGCATCTCGTCGGCACAGAAAGCCCCCGGCGGTCCTCCATCTGGAAAACAGCGCTAACCGCTTCATGAGCCGTCACGTACAGAACATTCCGTGCCACGCGTACCGCTAATATGCGCTCAGGCTTAATACGCATGAGCGAAGCCGACCCCGTGGCGGTGAAAAGGTATCTTTCTGGGCATGAAGTTGAGCCCGAAATCGCCGAGTGGAAATATTTTGACTCGAACTTCAATCGCGACCGGGAGCGGGGCGTTGTATGGGTGCGAGAGGGCCGGGTCGCCGGATTTTTGGGCCTGATTCCATTTTGCGTGGAGAGAGGCGGAGCGTGCGCCGCCCAATGCGCCTGGTCCTGTGACTGGTCGGTCGATCCACTGGAAGCAGGCGGCATGGGATTGACGCTCGCGAAACGAGCTCGCGATCTCTACGACGGCATTTTCAATCTCGGCGGCAACGAAAATACCCGCCGAATTTTTCCACGGCTTGCAGACCGCACGGTTCCAGACGCGGCCGTGAACTTGGTACTCCCTCTGCGGCTAGGCAGCACTTTCCCGCTTTTGCCGCCCGGACTTCTCAAGAGGGCGCTCAGCCGGCAGCGAATCCTGCAGCAAATTCCCGTTCACTGGGTCCGGGACCGGAGCCGAACCGGAGTATCCATTGAACCGGGGCTCTCCCCGCGTCTTATATCCGTGTTTGGGACCGAAGCATCGCGCGATTGGCAACCGTTTTACGACAGAGGGTATGTCGATTGGCAATTGGTGCGTTGCCCTGCCGTCAAGTGCTGGAGCTGCTGGATCTCCTCGGATTCTCCACCGCGAACCGCGGCATTCATTTGGACATCTCGATCTTTCAGCGGATATTGGCGCTTGTTCTTTTGTGGCGCTACGACCGATTTAGAGAGAATCGAAGTGCTTACGGGTGCGGTAGTTTCCTTCGTGCACGACCAAAAAGGCATCGCGCTATTTACGATGGCGTCGCACCTTGAGATCGGTCTCATGGACTTGCTTGCTCGTCAAGGATTTCTGCGGAGGCGCGCCAAACTGCCTTTTTATGTCATGAGGGGGCGCAATCGTGAATTGCCAGTCGACGAGTTCACCAGCCTCAATTTTCTAGACTCAGACTTGGCTTATCGCTTCGAGTCGGATTTCCTTTCCAAGGGCCAATAGTCTTCGATTTCGCGCCCCTACTGTCTCGGTCCCGAGGTAGAGGGCGTCCACATGGGCGCGAGGCGCCGAGTGGGCGCCGGGGCGTTGGCTAATGCCGCTATGAGGTTGCGGTCCAACTCGTCTTTGCAAGTAGGCGTACCGCATAACTTCAGAAACTGCAGATTGGAATACCGCGGGTCCCGGTAATCGGCTATGAACTTGCTTTCGAAGGCGCGCTTGATCTCACGGATGCCATCCTCCACTGTCCATTGGCACCCAAAACCAACCTGATTGCGAATCTTCTCGAAGGAGACGCGGTAGTTTCTGCGATCGGAATTTTCAATGTACTCTACTCGCGTCTCGGGGAATTCGGCCAGAACCTTTTCGGCGAGCTGTTCCAATGTGAAATTCATGCGTGAATCACCGAGATTATAGATCTCGCCGCTCACCACTTCGAGCGGAGCATCCAGTAGCTGGCAGATGCCATTGGCCACATCCTGCACATGTATGAACGGGCGCCACTGTGTTCCATTGAAAATGGTGATGGTGCCTTCCGAGTGAGCCTTAGCCGTCAGAAGATTTACGATCAGGTCAAATCTAGGACGGTACGAAAGGCCGAAAACAGTCGCCAGTCTCACGATCACGGGATGGAAATCCGCGGAGCACGCCGCCAGTAGCGCTTCCTCCGAATCTACTCTTGTTTGTGCGTAGAGAGATATAGGTGTCACATTGGAGTACTCATCCATCAGGAGATCAGTGGCGCCATAGACGCTGCAACTCGACGAAAAGATCAGCCGGTAATTACCATTGCCTTTGGCCACTTCGATGAGCATGCGAGTGGCGGCATAGTTGATTTCGCGCGATGTTTGGCGGTCCACCTCGCAGGCAGGATCACCGACGATAGCGGCGAGATGAATGATCGCTTCTGTATTCCTGACCGCAGCCACCAAGTCCCGCAGTTTGCGACAGTCACCCACCATGACCTGGAGATTGGGATGACCGAGCACGTCATGCAACGAATAGTCTCCATACATGAGGCTATCCATCACGCGGACTTTGCGGCCGGCGGCAAGGAGTTTTCGCACGAGGCACGAGCCGATGTAACCTGCGCCACCGACAATCAAAACCGCTCCCGTAGGGGCGGGCCTCCGAGCGATGGGCACAGGCCTCATCTGGAGCTTCTGCTGCACGGCACCCTTGAGCATGCGCGGAAAGGCCAAGGAGATAGTAGCCAAGCCGCAGAAGAACAGAAGATACGCCTGGGGGGACTGCTGCCGGCGGTATAGCGCAAAGTTAGCTATGGAAAAGACCAGAATACTAATGGCCACGCTACGGAACAGAGTTCCGGTTCTATTCGCCTGATACTCCGGAGAATGCGTATATAAGCCGGTCAGCAGAAAAATGGCCGGGAACACCAGCGAGAGGAAAACGAAGAAAGAGACGTAGTAGTGCACTGCTTCCTCGGGCGGCATTTGTATTCGCGCCGTTACTAGGCTGGGATGAAAAACACAGATCGCTAAGGCGGCGATCATGCAGATGTGAATACCGGTAAGGTCCGCGAGAACCCTGACCGCTACATGAGAGAGCTTGAAATCCTCTGAGGGCATCACTAGTTAAGTCCCGTCCTTTTAGGAAGCTTTCCGGGCGCGCGCTAAGCGAACAATGCGCTCGAACGTATCCGCAATGATGCAGATGGTTTCGTCCGGCAGTGACTCGTAGATCGGCAGACTGAGAACATTGTTGGCAACGTGTTCCGTTTGTGCCAGATCAGTCGCGCCGAATTCGTGGAAGATGGAATAAAGGTGCTGCTGATGGAGTGGCGGGTAAAAGTATTTCTTCGTCTCGATGTTTTCTGTTCGCAGGGATTCTGCCAAGAGATCGCGGGTCAGGCCTACAATTTCTGGAACGACAAGAACCGAATAGTCTTTATACGTGTGGGTATCGCCGGGATCAACCTTCTGAAAACGGATTCCTGGTATGTGCGAAAGCTTTTCCGTATACATTTGAGCAATTTGGCTGCGCCGCTGGACTTTAGCCTTTACCAGAGGAAGTCCAGCCAATGCCATGGCGGCATTGAATTCCGTCATACGGGCATTTAAACCGAGCCACTTGGGGTTATAGGCGCCCACATCGCCATAGTTGCGCATGGCGCGCACGGCTGCGGCAAGCTTGGCGTCATTTGTGGTAACGAGCCCTCCTTCGCCGGCCACAAGCAGCTTGGTGGGAGACAAAGAAAAGACTTCGGCATCTCCGAACGACCCAGTTGGAACGCCGCGATAGTGGGTGCCAAACGCGTGTGCGGCATCGAAAACGAGCTTCAGATTGTGGCGACGCGCTATTGCTTCAAGCTCGGCAACGTCACACGGGTTCCCATACATGTGGACAGCAAGAATTGCCGAGGTGTCCGCGGTGATCTTCCGTTCCACCTCGGCAGGATTGATGTTCCAGGTATGCGGGTCACAGTCGGCGAATACGGGCTTAAGACCGTTCCACAACACGGAGTGACCGGTGGCAAAGAAGGTGAAACTTGGCAGTATGACCTCGCCCTCGAGTCCAAGCGCTCGCAGTACCATCATCAGGCCGCTCGTGCAGCTCGACACCGCGACGCAATGTTTCACGCTCAGCCTCTCGGCCACGGCCGCTTCGAGACGGCAAACCAATCCGGCATTGGTGAGAACACCATTGCGATAAGCGGGCTGATATTCGGCAAAAACATGGCTGAGCTCCGGTAAGCTCGGCCGCATGAAGGGAAACGGCTCATTGAATCCGGTAGTAGCGGGCACAACCTTCAAAGCATGCGACCTCGAGTTCATTGTTAAGGACATAGCGAATCCTCTTGTGGATACGGCTGGAATTAGAGCTGGTTCAAGGAGCTGCAGGAACTGGAACCGCCAACAGGACTTTCAACAGGATAAGATTGGCAAGGGAAAATCAGGTTAGGCCGAGGCGCGCTCTTCGACCTTATATCGTTTCACCCTTCCGTAGGGTTTTAGTTCCCTTGGAATCCAATCCTCAAAGATCAATTTGCACATGGTATAGATGAGGATTTTTAGATCGGTACTAAGGGAACGGTTCCTAACATACTGGAGTTGCAAGGCAAGCTTGGTCGGCCGGATTAGTTCCTCGTATGTTTTCTCAGGATTTCGGCTGCCTTCGAGTACGGCTGCTTCATTGGAATTCCAAATCGATGCCCAGTCTGTGATTCCTGGAAGCACCGTGAGGGTCTGCCGTTCCTCGGGAGAATATAGATCCACATATTTTTGGACTTCCGGCCGAGGACCCACGAGACTCATTTCCCCCTTGATTACATTCAATAATTGCGGCAGTTCGTCAAGTTTAAACCGCCGCAAGAGCTTGCCCACTCGCGTCAACCGGGGATCGTCGGCAGCCGTCGCCGAACCTCCGAGCGTTTCGGCGTTCAAGACCATGGTCCTGAACTTCAACATGAGAAAAGGTCTACCGTGCAGCCCAACCCGTTTGCCACGATACAGGACGGGTCCTGGCGAACTCAGCTTGGCAATCAAGGCAATAATTATCAGCAACGGAAGGATAAGTACTAGGGCGGTCGCTGATAGGATCAGGTCCAATAATCTCTTGGCCAAATGGTTTTCGCGCGCCATTCTTGGCCCAATCCTACGATCTTCCTTGAGAGCGCAATTGAGCCGGCAATGCAGATCCAGGGATCCCATGCAGCCTTTCCTTTGATCTTTTGGGCGCGTGGCTGGGAATGCCGGGACCTGGCGATGCAGCATGCAGTAGGTCGCGGTATACGGCCATGAATTGAGCTATCACGAGCTCTTGCGAAAACTCCTGAACCGCGATCTGCCTGTTATTTTTGCCCATGGCAATTCTTGTCTCGGGGTGCTCAATCAAGAACCGCAACGCGCTGGCCAGCGAAGAGGTATCGCGCGAGGGCACCACGATGCCATTCTCACCCGGCCGGACCAGTTCGCGGCACCCGGGAGCATCCGTGGTTACCACCGGCCGTCCAGAGGCTGCGGCTTCGATCAGGATTCGAGGGATTCCCTCCCGGTATGAGGGCAGACAAACGATGTGCGACCTGGCCAGCACGGCAGGCATATTCGTGCCCTCTTGGAGCCCCCACCACTCCACGTCGCCCGACTCATCCCAAACTTCCAGCTGTGCCTGGGGGATTGCGGCTGGATTGTCAGGATCGGGCTCGCCGGCTAAGGCAAACCGGGCTTTCACGCCTTCGCTCTTCAAGATTCTCGCAGCTTCCACGTACTGGGCGACGCCTTTATCCCAGAGCATGCGCGATGCCAGAATCACAACGGGAACGCCCCCGGGTTCCGGCGAAGGACAGAAAACCGAGAGGTTCACTCCAGAACCTTTGATCACCGCCGCCTGTTCGCCGCTGACAATTCCTTTGCGGATAAATACGGCCCGGTCGTCAGGGTTTTGAAAAATGACGCGAAGATTCCAGTGGCGGAAAGCACGCCGACAGCCCATCTCCACCCACTTGCGCAAGGGGGCCGTCTTCTCGGACTCATCCGTGAATAGGAACCCTAAGCCAGTAAGCGTATTCACGACAGCGGGAACCCCGGCTAAGCTGGCGGCAAGGCTTCCGTACATCACGGGCTTCAGGCGCAGGTGGTGAACCAAACTGGGGCGAAGTTTTCGATAGAGGCGCAACAACGCAAAGACACTAGCTGGCTCTTTCCACATGCTGGTGCCTTTGCGGCTCATGGGAATGGAATGATAGGCGAAGCCTTCCTTTGCTGAGTTGAAATGTGCACGGCCTGGCGGCGCGGCAACGTGAATTTCCAGGCCGAGGTCGCGAGCGGCTTGGACCAGTTGCATGCGGTCGCGGCGAAATGCGTCAAGGCTGTTGTCGACAAAAACGATTCGAGGCTGGGTCTTCATCTCACGGTCTCCGCACAATCGGGTTCTGGTGAGTGATCGATCCGACGCCGGACGGACGCGTTGATATCCGTGGGTATGTTGTAAGTAACTCTTTTCACGACGGTTGACTGGGTATGGAAGCTTCTGGTTTGGCAAGAGAGATGGGCTGATCGCGACAGATTTGGTTCGCGACATTGCGGTACAAAGATTGATAACGCTGAGCAAATTGCGTCACGCTAAACTGCGTGACCACACGCTGCCGAGCGGCCTGGCCTAAAATCTGCCGAGCTTCGGGACCCGCGTCAATCAAGTCTCGCCAAGCTGCCGCCATTAATTCGGGCTTCCGTGGCGGCACGACGCTCCCCGTTTCGCTTACGATGTTTGGAGAATCGCCCACTTGAGTCACCACGCAGGGAATGCCGCAGGCCATGGCTTCTCCAACGGCCAGCGGAAACGCCTCGCTTGAGGAGGAATTCGCCGCTATATCCAATGCGGAATAAAAAGCCGTCATGTCACGCTGTACGCCTATGAGGTGACAATGGCCCTCGAGGCCATTGGCAATTTCCGCCGCGAGCTTGGAGCTATCAGCCTGAATGCCTTCGCCGCAAAGGACAAAGTGAATATTCTGGCGCTCCTTGCGCAGCAGGCGAGCGGCGGCGAAGAATGTTCCATGATCCTTATGCCGATGCAGCCTGCCCGCCATTCCGATCAACAGTACTTCCGGCCCCAATCCGAGACGAGACCTCAGGGCCAGTCGTGCTTCCGGGTGAGGCCGGAAAAGATCGCTATCAATTCCGTTGTGAATCACTTCCATCTTTGAGGAGTCATAACCCAATTGGATATGGGCTAATTCGGAGGAATTGGCGCAGCAGATAATGCGAGCTGGCAATTGTTTGGAGAACCAAGCGCAGGCGCGTACGGTCCAAAGGGTAAAAAGCTTCGTATCTTGCGAATCGACCTTCGAGTGATGGATCCCCCATATTACGGGAACACCGGCGGCTTGAGCAGCCAAACCACCCAGCAAATTGGAATGGTACATCCAGGTGTGTACGATTTGCGGCCGCGATCGCCGCAAAATCTTGGCAATGCGGCGGATGGCCAGCGGATTGGGCACGCTGCGCATCATTGCGAGGGCACGAACCGGAACGCCCAGCGATTCGATTTTTGCGGCCGTCGCACCCCGGTCCGTGAGAGATATAACCTCGCTCTGATACTCTTGGCGATCCAATGCAGCGAGCAGGTGATATAACGCAGTTTCCGCGCCAGCCGCGGCCAGCCCGGTAATAATATGTGTGATTTTCATGCGGGCACCGATTCCTTACGAGTTGCAGGTGGGACGATCCTTTCGTTTTCGGTTGGTCGAAGCCTAAACTCTTCACGAACCAATTCGGCGACCGCATTCATGGAGAGGGAACGCATCCCATAGCGCTCTCGAGCAGAGGCAAATGCCTCAAGAATTGCCTCCAGAAAGCTGAGATTCTCTTCCAAGTGGATGCCGAAATTGTGTGGGTGGAACCAAAGGTGGAAGACGGCGTCTTCGAGTGCGGCGAGCTTGAGCTGATCTATGGTTCGGCTAAGGCGCCTCTCCTCGAATCCTTGTAAGGCCCGACGGTATGGCCACAGGAACCGGCTGGCACGCACATTGCACAAGCCGTTGGGTTCGAGGATTTCGTCCCAACGGACGATCCTATTTCCTGAAATGTCAACATAGGTATCTCCAATGCGTGCCACCCGCAGGGCGACCGTCCTTTCCTGGCGAGTGATGCCGCGATGCATCCAGCCGTGCTCTGATCCGCGGTAACAGATCATGCCTGCATTCAGCGCGATTGGGAAATAGTCGGGGTTGACCTGATTTCTTGGAAAAACAACGGAATGAAAGCGAATTCCACGGTCAGTCGCGATGGCGATGGCACTGTCGAGATCAGCCTTAAAACTTTCCGCCGTTTGCCCGAGCTCGCAACAGTAATGGTGCGAAAATGTGTGCGTCGCTACTTCCTGCATGGGACAGCGCCTTATCTGTTCGATCAGGCTGGGTGCGAAATGTAGTGGGTCATCTTTCTCTCCCTGCCCGATGGGTTCCGTATAAGGATCAAAGGCCTTGTCGTGGTAGCGCGGGAGAACCGCCGGCCCAAACTTCCTCCGCTGCTCGCGCGACTCAGCGAACAGAAACCCAACGATTGCCCATGTAGCGGAAATCTCATACCGTTTGAACATTTCCAGCAAACGCGGAATAGCCTCGCGCGCGCCAAGTAGATTTTGATGGTAAGGTCCGTTAATCGGCTCGTGATCGCGAACGCCCCAATGGAGTTCGAAGTCGAGCGACAAAACGAAAGCGCCGTAGCCAGGCCCGGCGAGCCTAAATGTCGCCAAAGATTCCATGACTCGTTGTTGGTTTCGGGGCGATGCGGAACTTTCCCGTTACTGATCATCCTCTCCGCCGAGGGAAGAAGAGGGAACTGCCGGAGCAGGTACGGCCGGCGAATACCGGCGCGGGCGACGGAAGTTATCGCGTATCGGGCGGCCGATCCGAATCCCAAACTCCAGCAAGCTGCCGGCACCTTTGTCCAGCCAGGTACGAGGGCGCTCTCGAAATGATTTAACGACATCACGAACCGTTGTGAAACAGCGTCGATGTTTGCGCAAATCTTGCCTAAACTGGTCGGTCTCGGCGACTGTCCACTGGTTGAAATGGCAACATATGGTCCATACACCGAAAGGCAACCTGCGGAATTTGCCGAACTGCTGGGGGATCCACGTGATCCCATCTGAGTCTTGGTACGGACGGAGCGCGTACCCGTCGCTGATAACCCTAACGCCGAGCTTTGAAAGGATCGATACCGTAGTCGCGTCGAAAGAGTGTGCCGGCGCCACCCACACTTCCGGCGAAACTCCCTGTTCGCGAAAGATGCGCATGGCATTGCGCAGCTTGATCTCCTGAATCTCGTACGGCAAACCGGCAAACTCGCTGCGCGGCATCGTTCCATACCTGCCGGCTACATTCGTAACGTAGCGGTGCTGATACCCGTGCAGGCCGATGGTCCAGCCCCGCCTCTGCCAGGAACGCACGCTCTTCCAGAAGTCGTCGACTCCCGCCTCGCAAACCATGAGCTCTTTGTCGCGATTATCCGGAACAACGGCCAAAATAGGCTTAATGTCTAAGTCGCATAAATCGCGTTCCAGAAGTTCCCAGATTTGCCAGTTCATTGTCGGACAGATGTCGTCGAACCTCAGAATAAATCGTGTTTTCATGAGCAGTCTCGCCACAAATGTCACGTTTTCACAGGATCGATAGGATCTCAGCCGGCTGGAGCGTCACTGCAGCGACTGTCCTTGGCCTGCAGTTTAGGCCGAAATGTTGGAAGGCGAAGTTTGCAAATCCGTCTGGCATTGGATGGCGGAGTGCCATCGCCAGGCACTTTCAACAATACTCTCCAGCGTAGAGTAACGAGGTTCCCACTGGAGAAATTGGTGCGCACGCTCCGGACCGGCGACGAGGATGGGCGGGTCGCCAGCGCGGCGGGGCGCAAATGCTGTTGGGACGGAGCAACCGCCGATGGTTTCGACGGCACGAATCACTTCCAGCACCGACGCTCCCCTGCCGGTACCGAGATTGAAGGCCCGGTTCTCTCCCCCGTGCTCGAGATATTGCAAGGCATTAACATGCGCGGAAGCGAGATCGCAGACATGAATATAGTCTCGGATAGCCGTTCCGTCCGGGGTGGGATAATCTGTGCCAAAGATTTGTAACCGCTCGCGCTGCCCTTGCGCTGCGCCGATGGCTAACGGAATCAGGTGAGTTTCATGTTCGTGTACTTCGCCGAGGTCACCCTCTGGATCGGCGCCTGCTGCATTGAAATAGCGAAGAGCGAGCCAACGAAGCTGACCGGCGAGCCCCATCCAGCCGAGCACTCTTTCGACTGCCAGCTTGGAATCGCCGTACGGATTGATCGGCTTCTGCGGCTGATCTTCAGTGATGAGCGTGTGATCCGGCAATCCATATGTCGCACAGGTCGAGGAGAATACAATCTTTTTGACTCCCTCTTCGCTCATGGCGTCGAGCAAACTGAGTGTTGCCCCAACATTATTTTGAAAATAGCGAAGTGGCTTGGCCGACGACTCCCCTACTAAAGCACTGCCTGCAAAGTGGACCACAGCTTCGATGCTGTACTCGTTCAAAACCCTTCGAACGGTGCCCGTATCGGAAATATCTGCCCGGACAAGTGGTCCCCATTTCACATTATGGGCATGGCCCGTTGAGAGGTCGTCGATGACGATGGGGTGAAAACCGCGGCAAGCCAGCGCCTTAGCGGTATGGCTGCCGATATAGCCTGCGCCACCAGTGACGAGAATATTCATCGGATTTCAACTCCGATGTTCTCGCTTGGGGTGGACTTGCCACCGAGGCGGAATTGGCGCCAGGTTCCCGACGGATGCGGTACCTCGCTGTAGAGCTCTTCGTAAGCCCTAACCATTGCCGACACATCAAACTTTTCTTTTGCGCGTGTGGAAGCAGCAGTACCCATCGCCCGCCGCAGGCCCGCATTGTTCAATAGGACCATCATCGCTTCGGAAAGTTGCTCAGCGCGGCCCTGCTCCACGATGAAGCCCTCCTTCCTGTCTTGCAATAGCTCCGGCACGCCGCCCACAGCCGTGCTTACGATCGGTAGTCCCGCCGCCATTGCTTCGATCACGGAAAGAGGATTGCCCTCCCAATCCGAGCTAAGTGTAAAAATGTCTGAAGCCCCCAGAACGTCCGGAATGTCGTTCCGCAACCCGAGGAAATGAACGCGGCTGGTTAGGCCCAGATCATTCACCTGCCGCTGCAATCCGGCGCGAAGGATACCCTCGCCTACAAGCACGAGATGCGCCTTGGTATCCGAGGCCGGCCCCTTGGCGAATGCATTAAGAAGCAGTGCATGATTCTTCTGCGGTGCGAATCGTGCCACACACAAGAAGAGGACGTCATCGTCCGAGAACCTTTGCTTGGCGCGCCATATGGCTCGCGGAGTTTGCGGCGACGCGTACAGGCTTGTCGGAATGCAGTTCCAGACGACGCGGCAGCCTCCGATTCCATATAAGCGCTCAAGACTCACGGCCACTTCGCGCGCAACGGCGACAGGAATCACGCCGCGCTTGTAGGCCAGACGTTGCAGCCAGCGGGCGCGCGGTTCGATCTCCTGTTCCGCCATGTTATTGACCGTGTGCACCATCAGACGAGGTTTGAAATACACGAGCGAAGGGAACGCGTATCTCATAACATGCACGTGGGTGTGCACAATGTCTGGCCGAAATTCCCTGAAGACGCGATGTAGCCGACCGTAAGTCCGCCACCCGAATCCGGGTCCTTTGCCGAGGAACCAGGTCTTGATCCCAGCCGCGTCGAGCTTATGCTCCAAGTCCGAGCCGAAACGGCCGCTGTACGCGACGACGGCTGGTTCGAAGCGTTGTCTGTTCAGACCGAGGACGATATGAACGGCCATTCGTTCGGCGCCGCCAGCGCCGCCGAGATTGGCGAGAACATGAAGGACGCGCTGTCTCATAAGCTTCTTTGGAAGCTGTAGCCCTCAGCGGGCAGGGAGGAATTCCGCGGATTAACCCCCACACGCAGGCCTCGCATGTTTTGTGGGCTAGAGGCGCGTACTTCAGACGCGACTTTTGTGGATGCTGCGGCAATGAGCAAACCGAAAATAACCCAGGTGGGTTTTCGGGTTTCCCATGTCAGATCGCATGCGCCGATAGCCCACGTGAGCAGGAGAAACAACCAAAACACGCGGTCGAGCTGGGGAAGCTTCCAAGCCGAAAGGACAAGTGTAAGAAGCAGCGCTAAAAACAGAGCAAAACCAATTGCGCCCTCCTCCACTAAAACCGAGAAGAAAGTGTTGTGAGCCACCAGGCGGCCGACTGCCACTCCCGACTCATTAGTGCCGCTATTCGACGCCAAACCGAGAGCGTGTTCAACCGTCGGTGCATAGGCCGCTGCTCCGACGCCCTGGAAGGGAGCCTGTCCGAACACCTGCCACCCGATCTGCCAGATCAAGGTCCTTTCGTTCAGCGTACCCGAGCTGATCTCGCTTCCAATCGTGGAAAGCCGCGACCAGGAGCTTGCCGGCATAAAAAGCCAGGATCCAATTCCGGCCAGCGCGATGAATATCAGCACGGCGAGGTTTCGGCCCAATTTAACCTTTGGAAACAAAAATGGGAACATTAGGGCTGCAGGTACACAAGCGACGAGTGCGCCGCGCGCCGCTGTCAGGATAATTGCGCAGAACGCCAGCACGATTGCAGAACCATCCAGCCACACCAGTATTTTCTTGCGCTCCCGCACTGCCAAATAAAGGGCGATAGGAATGGACAGGGCCTCAATAAAGGCCAAATCACCGGGGTTAAAATTGAACCCCGTATAGCGGTCGCCGTAGACGCTTGTGGTCGTGAAAAAGCTCTCCAGGGTAGCCACGGACGAAATCATGGCGCCCAGTATGTAGGCTCGCAGAAGGAGTATTTGCCGTTCGCTCGTTTGCGCGAATTCCCAAATGAGCCAAAGCATCGTGAATATCTGAACAAACGTGAAGACCGCGGTCACGGTGTCAGAAGGAGCGAAGCTCCAGAAATAAGTGAGGCCGGCCCACACCGTAAAGAAAAGCACGATCAGGTGTTGCATGGAGAGCGTTCGCAAAGTTCCTGACTCCAGGATGGCCAGCAGGGCCATCCCGAAAGCAGGAATTCCAACCGCCCGGCTGAGCGTGCCAAACCCCGGTATTACGACGGCGTTCTCGAAGGGAATAACGAAAATCAAGATCCAGAGAAACAAGAAAGCAGCCTTTCGGAATATTCCTTCCCTATGAGACCGCAGCGCGCTGGCACTGCGCGCATTGCGGCCAATGACAGACTGAGCCGGAAAGGCTGACTGAAGCGAATAGAAACAGCTCTCCGCCAGAGCCTCAGCCGGAGGCTTCATGAAGTGCTTTTCACGCAAGGGTAGCCGCCTCTCTCCGGACCTCCGGGATTTTGATCAAGCCATGTGCGAGAACCCCGATGCTTGCGAGCAGTTGAATCAGCACTCCCGCCAGGCTGGCCAGAATCGCGCCCTCCAAGCCCATGCGCGGCACAAGCCAGTAGCTGCCGGCTGTAATCACCAATACGCCGAGGGCGAAGAGCGGAATTTGGTGTACGAAAAGCCGTGCCGAGGTCATGGCGTACCCCATAAACTGACCCAAGTATCCTATCCAGGCTAGGAGCATGAACCACACAAGTAGACGCGATTCCGTCGCATATTCGGGCCGATAAATGATCGCAAGAAGCTTGGCTCCTGCGATCCAAGCTACGAAAATCCCGCCGAATCCGAGCACCGTGCCAATGCAAAGCAACTTCAGCATCAGGGCAACGAAGGCCCGCCGCCGGCCTTCGGCATAAAGCTTGGCCAACCGCACGAAGACGGCCTGAGCCAGCGCGCCAACAAACAGGTTGCCAGCGGACATCAAGAACGCCACCGCGGAGTACATGCCCAGCTCACGGCTTCCCAGTTTCCACTGGATGAAGTAGCGTGGGACGTTAACGTTAAGATTGACCAACATCGCTACAATCCCCAAGGGCAAAGCAAGCCACAAAAGGCGGCCCATTTGGCGTAGCTCCCATCGAGGCCGAAGAATTTCCTTCAGGTGTTCGAAGGCGATCCGTGATTCGAGCGAATTCAACTCGAGAGGCTCGGAAGATTGGGTTTGAACACGCAGGTCATAGCCCAGAAGGACCGCGGCTCGCACCAAAACCAGCGCCGCCACTCCCCAGCTCAAGCTCCCGGTAAAATACACGCCCAGGCCCAGGGCCACGAGTGAGAGCGGCGCGCGGAGAATTTGCGATTTGGCGATCCGATCCATTCGATCGATGTATTGCAGGCGAGCGTAGTAGACGTCGCTGATACTCTCGATCGCTAGCGACAATCCAATGACGAACGTAAGAAGAGTCATTAAGGGTCCGCTATGCAGGATCAATGGGATCGCCAGTATGACGAGCATGGCGAGCCCAGCCGAACAAAGGCGGAAGCCTACGTACTCTCCGAACTTATAAGTTTCCTTCACATCGGAGGCGATGACGGCCCTGATTGACAGGCCTGTCAAGCTGATCACGGGCATAGCGATTGCCATACCCAGTGCGTACTGGCCAACAATCACCGGGGAGGAGAGTTTCGCCAGGGCAACCAGCGCGCCCCACTGACACGCCGAGTAAATCGCGTTTCCGAGGAACGTCCAGCTGAAATTAGCGCGTAGCGAAAGGCCACGAGAGATTGAAGGTGCGGCCAAAACGACAGTGGGTGAACAGGTTTCCGCCATCTTTAAATAGTTTTATGCTCGCAGATTAGACGGCTGAGAAAATGAAACTGGTCATATCTTCAGCTTACTGGCTTGTCTGAACAAGGCGTCCGCAGGACTCACTTTCTTGTACAAACCCGAACCAAAGGGCCGCATGGTGAGATAAAGCTTTTTCGTCCAAGCAGGGGCGTATCGTTTATAAAGTTTATAAAAGGGTGGCCTGTAGCTCTGCTCTTGCGTAGGATCTGATACTGTTGCTGACCGTCTCCACGCGGCAGCATAGTCGCTTTGCTGGGGTGCCTGCGCAAAAATGGGGACGGACGCTATTCTCTTCGCCCAAACAATGAGATAAACCGGATGCCGGTTCTTCAGAACTACGCGGGAGCGAACGCCCTCCGGATCTGGGACCTCATACCATACGGCCGATTTCCAAGGATATTCATATAGAAAGACTTTCATGATCTCGAAACCGTTGGTCCTGGTGAAAGCTCTGAAGAACAGCTCAGGACTGAACTGGTAGAATCCATGGCCCATCAGATTATTGGCTGGCGTAACGGCTATAAAGTGCCCACCGATGCTGAGTGCCTGCATGCAGCTTTTGAGAGCCACGGGATAGTGGAACACGTGCTCGATTGAGCCCCCGTCGAATACAAAAGTGAATCTTTCGGAAAGCTCTTTCGGCAGAGGCTCATTCATGTCGTGCTGTATCGAAGCACCTTCGAAAGTTGAAATATCGAGTGAATCAACTTTATGTGCGCCGAGGAATCGAAACAGAGGCTCGCAGTAGCCGGATGCATCCGTGAATATCTTTGTCGCCGCCTCGGAGCTGACGTCGATGCCATGGCGCGACAAAAGAGATGTCAGTTCGCTCTTTTTAATGTGCAGCTCTTGCCTTCCAATAGTGAGAACGTGATCGAAAGAAGCTCCAGCCTCGAGCCCTTCTAGCAGAATGCGTACGCTTGCTTTGTCGATGCCCATTACGCCACCCTTACGTCAGACGCGCCATTGGAGTGTATGACACTTACACCGCGTTGTATTTGTACGCGTCGCTGTACGCGGCGGCGTAGGGCGACCGGAAGTTCTTCAGGTCCCAACTGTTGAGAATGGTTCCGAGCACGCACGTACCGTCTTCGTGAAAGCGCTGACGAGCCAGCATTGCGGCGTCGCGCTTCGTTTGCCCCGAACGGAGAACCAAGATCACACCATCGGAATGGCGGCCCAGAACTCGAGCGTCCGCGAAATGCAGCATTGGCGGCGCATCGATCAGCACGAGGTCGAACTCCTTGGCTACCCGCTGCAGGAATTCCGTGAGACGCGGGGAATAGAGCAGGCTGGAAAGGCCGTCCGTTGTCGGACCGCTCGGCACAACATAGAGGCCCGGGATTTTGGTCTGACGAACCAGCTGATCGACGGGAATGTCTTCCAGGGGCGTCGTGATTCTCAAAATATCGGTGAGGCCAAAGCTATTGGGAATTTCGAACAGGCGATGCAGGCGCGGGCGGCGCAAGTCAGCATCAACTAACAGCACCCGCCTCCCTATTTCAGCCGTAGCCATCCCCAGATTGCTGGTGACGGTAGTCTTGCCGGCGCCGGCGTCGGGGCTCGTGAGGACCAGAACGCGCGGACCTTCTACATTCATACTCGGCAGAAGTATCGATGTTAATGTCGCGCGGTATGCTTCAGCCAAAGTGGCATGCTCACGGGAGGCTCCATTTTGGCCGGCGCCATTGATCTGGAGCGGCACTTTAGTGGAAGCCGGTACCCATGCCAAACGCCGTGAGGCCAGCTTCGCCGCCGGAATGACTCCCAGTTCCGGAAGCCTGAGGTACGTCTGCGAAATGCCGGGAGATTCGATGTTTCGGTTAAACCGGTCGCGCACCAACACGAATCCGACGCCGGCAAAAAGGCCGGTCAGGAGGCCCAGTGCCGTGTTCAACTGGAAGTTCGGCTGGTAGGGGAGGACCGGCGGTTTCGCCTGATCGACCACCACAATATTGCTGGAACGCATCGCCGCGGCCAGGCCAGCCTGCTTGATTCGTAGCAAAAGCGCGTCGTAAAGTTCGCGGTTGGTATCGACGTCGTGCTGAAGATTGTCGTACTGAATCGACTTACCGGCCATATCGGAGACAGTCTTTACCTGTTCAGTGTAGTCCGCGCCAAGCATGTTTTCCCGCGCCAGGGCCGCTTCGTAATCGTCCTTGCTGCGCCGCAGGATGCTGGCCCGTTCGGCGTCTATGCCCTGTTGCAAATCGGCAATTTGCGCTTGCACTTGACGCACTTTGTAATGTTCCGGAGTATAGGTGGCTGAAAGATTGGCAAGCTGGCTCTTGAGGTCCGCCATCTTCACCAGATAGTTCTGCAGAGCTGGATTGTTCAACGTGGGTGAAAGCGTTTCGATCGGCGTATTCGTCAGGGTTTCATATGTCGCCTGTTTTTCGGTTCGGTCCGCCTGCGCTTTCGAAAGCTCTTCTTGCAGTTGCTTCAGCTTATCTTCGGATACGTTCTGCTTGTCCGACGTAAGAATAATCCCTGTGGACTGCGCATAGTTGCGGAGCTGGTTCTCAGAGTTGTCCAGGCTCTGCTTGAGTTCTTTTAAATGACCGGTTAGCCACTCGGCGGTGTTCTGGGTGGAGTTCCAGCGAATTTCTCTGCTCTGATCGATGAACGTTTGAACCAGCGTACTTGCGATCGACGCGGCGAGCCGCGGATCGGAATCGACGTAGAAAATCTCAGCCGTCTGCGAGTCTCCCCACGCCTGGACGGTGAGATTTTTTTGCAGCTTATCGATCTCCTGCTCTCTTGCGAGAGCAGGATTGGGCTCGGAATCCTTGTGGGTCCACGCGGACCAGAAATGTTTATGCGGATTCGTTTGCTTCATCAGGCCCAGCTTATCAATCACCAGCTCGAGCATCTCGCGGCTCTGGAGAATCTTGACCTGGGTCTGGAAATAGGATTGTGGCGGAGGGACCTGCGCCGTCGGGTCCGAGTCCTTCAGATTCTGAAAGTTTTCATTGAGATCTTCCACTACCAGACTGGTATGGGCGCGATACATCGGGGTCTGCAGAAAACTCAGCATCAGTGCTCCCGCAGCGCCCACGATGACGAAGGCCGCAATGGCGAGCTTATAGCGGCAAATTTTCTCCCAATACTCCAGCAGGCTGAAGCTCGGGTTATCGTCTATTGGTTCGGCCGGAACCCATTGGGCTGGCGGAACGGGGCTCGCGGAAATGATCTGGCTCGTCGCAGGTAGTAAGGGAACAACTTTTGCTGGGCTCTTATCTGCATCAGACGAATTCATTGCGCGCATCCTCTTATCTTTGAATTTTGTAGCCCAAGTATCCGGATTCGTTCGCTGCTAGAAACGCCAGATGGCGATCCCGCTAGCTGTTTGGATAACCGCTTCCACCGTCTTAAGACCCGCCTTCTTGCTCAGGCTCCCCGGTATGAACAAAATATCGCCCCCATCGAGCGGAACGTCTTCGGACTTGCCGGCGAGGATACGTTTCACGTCGATCGGTGTTTCGGTGCGCTGCGATGCGTCTGCAGGATGGTGGATAATACGGGAATGCTTCGCGTCGGAAGTCCCGTCGATTCCCTCCGCTAAGGCGACTGCCTGCAGCACGGTCATATCCTTGTGTTCTCCAAGCAGGAAACCTCCGGCCTTATGAACGTCGCCTACTACATATACGGTGTCGGACACGGGGACGGTAACCACGTCATTCGGCATCATCAGGATATTCAGCCGAGGATTCTTCTCCAGTAGCAATTCCTGGATGCTGATTTCGGCCACGCTGTAATCGCCTGATGGATCCGTTTTCGCGTTGGGCAGCGGCAATGGCCCCCACTGGATCTCTCGCGCGACACTCAGCGTGTTTCCGGCATCGCTTCGGAATCCGCCCACCATGGAGATCAATTGCATCAGGTTTTTCTTTCCTTGTAGCTGTTGAGCCCCAGGCTGTTGGACGGCGCCCACGACGGAGACGGGCTGGCTATGAAACTCTGTCACGCTCGCCACGAGCTCGGGATCACGTACGTATTTTGCGGCGGCGTGATTCAGTTGAGTTTCGAAGTCGCTGATGGTCATACCTCCGGCCTTGACTCTGCCAAGCATGGGCAAACTGACGTATCCAGCCGGATCGATGCGGTAGGGCTTGCCGACAATCTCGTCCATTTCGGGGCCTTGGATAGTGATTTGATCGTCCGGTCCTAAAAGATAGGTAGAAGGCTTGATATCGGTTGCGCCGCTCTGAGTCGGAGCAGCGCCTTGAGGCCCAATAGAAACGGGCGCGGAAGAAATGGGCTGAACCGGCATAGGCCTTTGCTGAGCACCCAAATGGATCATGGGCAAGAGAACTAAAGTGACCGTAAGTCCAAACTGCGTAGCTCTTGTCTTCTGCATTTTTATCACCACCATAATCTTCAGCTTGCTTCTCTCGACCTTTTGACCTTAGACGAGCTCTGCACTACCAACACCCCTGGTGCCGACTTTCATGCCACGAGGATGGAATCGGGGCTTTCCAGACTGCGTACCCAATTAGGATCGATTTGTACGGAAACGGATCTTTGCAGCAGGGTCACGTTTACATAAATGCGATCTTGGTCGGCGATCTTGGCAACGATTCCATTCAGGCCCCGTAATGGTCCGCGCTCCAGGCGAACCTTCTGTCCTATTGCAATGGAAGGCCACGGCAAGGCAGGGAGGCCGGAGCGCATTATGGATTGTATTGCCACGATTTCTCGCTCATCTATGGGTTCAGGCGTCTTGCCTTTCCCCACCAAGTAGAGAAATCCGGGAGTCGTCAACAGCGGCAAGCGCCGGTTCAAGTCCAGGCGGCAAAACAGATACCCGGGGAACAGAGGGACGTCAACCATCTTTACTCTGTCTGACCAGTATCGCTTTGACCGGTACGTGGGCACGAACTCCTCGATTCCTTTGCCACGCAGAATTGTCGACACCGGCTTTTCATAGTTTGACTTCACCCGGACCGCAAACCACGGCATATGCGAATTAAGGCTCACCGCATTCCGTTCTTCACTTCCGAGCACTTGATTCAGGTCCATGGACACGCTACCGCCCTTTGACTCCCAGATTTGGCTTCCTGAAATCGGTTTCCCAAGAAACTCACAAAATCTCGGAGAGGCACGAATCGATCCGTGCACTCGCTCGCGGTGGCACATTCTCACCGCCGGACTGCGAAGGCTCCAGCATCAGGCACGTTCACGCCTTTGCCTCACGTTGATCTTGCTATGCCACCCTAAAACGGTGCTCCGTACTGGACTTCTTCTTTTCGAACCCGATCGCCTCGCGGATCACAATGCTTTGGTTGATTGCGGCAAACCCACAAGCCTGCCCCATCAGCTCGCAATCGACTCGGGCCACCTGCCCCTTGGCGTGAATCTCCGCTGTGTGAATCTTGTATCCGAGTTCAGGAAGAAAGATATTCACCTCGAGCAATGTGCCGATCGGCGGCGCTGTGTTAGTCCTCACATAAACACCGCGGCTGCCAATGTTCCGGCTCCAGCCTTCGCCGCTCTGCAAGTGCCCTTGCGCATCGCGCCAGGAGAACAACACAGCAAGCCGCAAGCGAAACCGCCTGCCTTTACGCCGTTCTCCCGCGTGTTGCGGTTCTCTCATCCTGATCCGCTTAATACTGGGTCCCGGTTTGCATGATCCCGCCGACAGCAGCAACTCTACGCCGGCGCGCAAATCTGTAAAGATGACGATAGTGGACTGCGACAAAGGACCTCTCTGTTTTGCTTTTGCAAATCTTTTGTGGACGGGACGGTTTCCTCTCGCTTTCAGGTACACAAGTCTCTAGTGCAACACGATTCATCAGGGGTTCTCTGGCGCTTTCTAACGGGCGCGTCGCGCCATGCTCGGGGAAAGCCATCATCTCTGATCGGGCGCTTATCTCTAATGTTGGCCGCTAGCATTTCCGCGCAGAGGCCGAACGGCGGTCGCGTTGTTCAACGGAGGGGAGGTAAGGTGCCACCATCCACGCAGGCGTAGGTCTTGGGACCGAAAAAAGGCCCGGGCTTGAAGCGGGAGCCCTACTAGGGGAGTCCTTATGTAAAATTACTAACAAAGCCTTAGAGAATATTCCCCCCAAGTAGCTCAGGTGAACACGTTATTGTCCGAACGCTCCTTCTCCTTACAATGGACCCACCCGAGCCAATATGCGAAACCAGACGGCTGTACTCATTCCCGAGCCGAACAAGCGTGATCCATCGGCTGCTCTAGTGGGAGAAGTGGACAAGCGAACCCAGATTACCGTGGCGGAAGCCGGCAAGCGAAATCAGACTACGGTTCTCATTTCCGAACCGAACAAAATGTATTGCGACCTCCTAAAGAAGGCCTTTTATGTGGTGCGCAATCGGTTTCAAGTGGTTGCCACCGCGTCGACGACGACCGAGATCCTCGCCGGCATCGAAGAGACGCACCCCCACGTCGCGATTGTGAGCGCCAATCTGCAAGACGGGCCACTCACGGGAATCCGTCTCCTGCCGGAAATACGCCGGATCCATCTCGATACGCGGACGCTGGTGGCCCTTGAGGCTCCCGAGCCCGATTTGGTTATCGAAGCCTTTCGTTTCGGCGCCGATGGCGTGTTCTGCCGCAATAGCCCTTTCGATTTGCTCTGCAAATCCGTCGAAGCTGTCTCGCAAGGTCAGATCTGGGCCAGCAACGACGAATTGAGATATGTTCTCAACGCCTTTGCGAAATTTTCCAAGCAGCGCAAGATGGATTCGAACGTCGAAAGCCGTATGACTAAGCGTGAGGCAGAAGTAGTTCACTTGGCAGTGGAGGGCCTTTCCAATCGAGAAATCGGGCAGCAATTGGGATTGACCGAGCACACTGTGAAAAACTACCTCTTCCGCGTTTTTGACAAGCTCGGGGTGTCTAATCGCGTGGAACTCGTGCTTTCTTGCCTTCGGCAGGAACCGGATGCACGCGACGACATGGCTGCTGAGCAGAGGAACTCTGCACAGCCGCGATGACTATTGCTGGTAAGCTCCAACACGTTCAACAACACTTTCAAACAGGAATGAAATCGGATGACCCAAGAACAACTCCTGCAATTGCTCATCGACTGGATCAAAAGCAATAAACGCACTTCAAATCACACCGACATCTCCCCCGATACCGAGCTGCTGGAATCGGGGATACTGGATTCTTTTGCTTTTCTCGATCTGATCTTGCACGTGGAAAGCAAGACGGGACTTCAGATAGATTTGGCCGACGCCGATCCCAGGGAATTCGCCATCGTGCGCGGACTTTCTAACCTCGCACTGAAGAGCCAGCCGGTGCAGCCATGTCCACAAGCGTAAATCCAATCGTCGAGACGTATTCGCGGCTCGCGCACGAATACGACGACGAGGCCAATTTCCAATCTTGTTGGGGCCGCGCCTCAGAGAGGGCGCTCTCCTCGATCCATGTGCTTGGCGACCACCGCCTGGTTGTTGATATGGGTTGCGGCAGCGGCAGAGCCATTCACGCCCTTGCTGCCGGTGCGCCGCCGCATACACGGTTTGTGGGTATCGATCCGGCGGAGAATATGTGCCGCGTTGCGGCTCAAAAGACGGCGCTGCAAAAGGCAGTTCAAGTCCGGCAGGGCTCGTTCGAGAACATTCCGCTCGAGAGCGCGTCAGTCGACTATCTCTACAGTATCCTGGCGTTTCATTGGGTCACCGATCTCGCCGCATCGGTCGCCGAGCTTGCGCGCGTACTCAAGCCAAACGGCGAAATGGACCTATTCTTCATCGGCCGAGACAACGGCCGCGAGTTCATCCAGAAAACGAGCGCTATTTTCTTGAAGTATATGGGGCCGGCGCTTCTTTTGGATTCGGCGCGCCTTCGGAAGCAACTCACGCGGGACGCCGCGTTGCAACTTTTCTCGGGTGTCTTCGAACCTTCGTGCCTTTCGGTTGAGGAGTCCTTTCGGACCTATTTCGACACGCTCGAGGGGCATTGGTCCTGGTGGGTTCGCGTCGAAGGCCATTTCGTCAAGATTCCTCCTGAAAAAAAGACGCAATGTGATCGAGAGGTGCGGGCCGCCTTGCAGACTCTTAGCGAACCGAGAGGCATTCCGTACACGATTCACGAACTGCACGTGCGAGTGCGTCGCCGCAGTTTCATCTGAAGCTCTCACTCCCGTCTATCAAAAACCGAGCGGCAAGATCGTGAGATCGCGCACCCACGCGTTCTTCGCCGTGTTTTCCGTAATATAAACAATCGCGTCGGCAATCGCGCTAGGCTCGAGATAGCCTTCGTGTTTTGGCGTGGCGATGTTCGTTTTCGCGCCTCCCGGAGCCAGCAGAGTCACTTTGATCCCGCGGTCCTTCACTTCCATCGCGAGGGCCTTGGAGAAGGCCAGTATTGCCGCCTTGCTTGCAGCATAAGCTGTTGTGTTGGGGTGCGGGTCAATGGCCATGCGCGAGCTTACGTTAATGATTAAGCCTTCTCCGGCGGCCAACATGTCAGGTAGTACAGCGCGTGTAAAGAAAACAGCGCCCATCACGTTCACATGGAACATGCGCTCCCACTCCGCCGGTTCGATTTCGAGAAATGGTGCGAAGCGGCCGATCCCGGCGCAGTTAATCAGGATGCTAGGGGCTCCCAGTTCCTCACGAATTTTCTCGTAGACCCGCTCAACGGCCGATTGGGCCCCCACGTCACAGCCAAAGCTCCGTGTTTGCGGCGAATGCTTTTGGCACTTGGCCACAACCTCATGCAGGCCGTCCGCATGGACGTCGACGAGAGCCAAAACTCGGGACTTTGCAGCTAATTGTTCCGCCGCCGCTCGACCGATACCACTCGCAGCGCCAGTTAAGATGATTGGCCGTTCAGCGGGCATCCTTTGGCTCCTTTTCCCAAACCTAGAAATTCTCTTCTTGGGAACCCCTATGCGCATGCCGGACCGTTTACGAGAAGGGAAGAACAGCTAATATATAATGCCTATCGGCCGCTCGAAAGAGGCGCACCGTGACTACCGCATCCGTAGAACTACCGCGCACAAAATCCTCCTTGAGTCCAAACCAAGTACGCAGCTTCTGGGCTGCGTGGGGCGGCTGGACCATGGACGGCATGGACTCCTTTATTTACTCGCTCGTCCTCGTCCCTGCTTTACAGGATCTATTGCCTAGATCGGGAATTGCAAATACCACAGCCAATGTCGGATTTTACGGCGGTTTGCTCTTCGCGCTTTTCATGGTGGGTTGGGGAACAGGCATGATATGGGGGCCGATTGCGGACCGCTTCGGTCGCGTTCGTACCATGATGTTCAGCATTCTGTCCTTTTCGGTGTTCACGTTACTGGCGGCCTTCGCGACGGGAGTTTGGAGTTTGGCCGTCTTTCGCTTTCTGGCCGGCATTGGCATTGGCGGAGAGTGGTCCATCGGGGCTGCTCTTGTTTCCGAGGATTGGCCCGAGGACCGCCGCACCATGGGCGCCGCCTTGATGCACACAGGCTATTACATTGGCTTTTTCTTCGCGGCCGCAGCGAATTACTTCATCGGCAGCCGCTTTGGATGGCGCTATATGTTTGCAGTAGGAGGTGTTCCCGCGCTTTTCATCGCCTGGATACGAGGAAATGTTCGCGAGCCGGAACGCTGGGAAAATAGGATCGAGCAATTGGGAGAGAAATGGTCGATGCGGCGCGCCTTTCTTTTACTTTTCTCGCCGCGCTACCGCCGCCGCACAGTTCTAAACTCAATCTATCTGGTTGTTTCGCTGACCGGATTGTGGGCGGGCTCAGTGTATACGCCTGCGGCCATGACTTACATCGCGGAACGAGCCGGCCGCACGGCGATGGAGGCCGCGCGGCTTGCTTCCTATTCGAGCGCCCTCCTAGGTCTCGGTACGGTGCTGGGCGCGTTGATTGTTCCGTTCTTGGCTGACTGGCTCGGGCGCCGGATAACTCTAGCAATCTTTTATCTGTTGATGTCGGCGTCCATCTGGCTTGCTTTCGGTCACGTCTTCTATATGGATATGCATGCCGTTGGCTGGTTTATCTTTTGCTCGTTTCTTCTGGGACTCGGAGGCGCCAACTTCATCGTTTATTCCTTCTGGCTTCCCGAGCAGTATGGTACCGAGTGCCGCGCAAGCGCGTTTGCATTCAACACGAATTTTGGACGCTTCGTGGCTGCTGGCTTTACTTTCCTCGTGGGCGCTGGCGTGCGCCATTTTCAAACCCTCGGTACGCCCGTGGCTCTCACGGCCTTCGCCTTCTTGGTCGGACTGATATTCTTGCCCTTCGGTGAAGAGACCAAGGGTAAGCCCCTGCCGGCTTAAGACGCGCCTGCGTCAGCGAATAGATTCGCCGTGTGGCCCAAGCAGCATTGAGAATCATCTCTAAAGTGCGGGGAATCGCGTGCACTCAAACGATATCGCTGGGCGGGTCTTTTCATTTCGCACCACACGCGCGAAGGCAGCGGCCGTATCCGGCGCGCGAGATTCGGCTCTAGCGTTCATTCTCGCCGCAGCCTGGATCGCGTTTTTTTTTCTAGCGCAGCCCCTGCGCTCACAAAATCAGACTTCGCCGGAGATGGTTGATGTGGATCTCTTTGCTGCGAGTCATCCATTCCCTCACTTTTGGGAGCGCATGTTCGGATCAGGCCGGGCGATCCTAAGCCTGCGCGAAAGCTATCGCCGGGACTTGCAGGACGTGCAGAAGATCACCGGCCTCGAATACATTCGTTTTCACGCGATCTTGGATGACGAAGTCGGCGTTTACGACGAAGACGAGCATGGCGCTCCAGTTTATAACTTTTCTTACGTCGATCAGATTTATGACGGGCTAATCCAGAACGGCGTGCATCCCTTCGTTGAGTTGAGCTTTATGCCGCGTAAACTGGCCTCCGCTGACATCGTTCAATCCTTCCGGTACAAGCCCATCATCTCGCCACCGAAAGATTGGTCGAGATGGGGCGACCTGATCTCGCATCTTGGCCAGCATTTGGTCGATCGCTATGGCATCGATGAGGTTTCGAAATGGTATTTCGAAGTGTGGAACGAACCCAATCTTGATTTTTGGGCTGGCGACCCGAAAGAACCGACCTACTACCAGCTTTACGATACGGCTGCTAAGGCGCTGAAAAGCGTTAATCCGCGCCTGCGCGTCGGGGGACCGGCCACGGCGCAAGCGGCTTGGGTGGACCGTTTTATACAGCATGTTACGGACAACAAGATACCCGCCGACTTCGTTTCTACTCACGTTTACGGCAACGATCCGGCCGACAAAGTTCTTGGCTCCAGCGAACCGGTATCCCGCACCCAGTTGGTTTGCCGCGCCGCGCGCAAAGTGCATGACCAGGTGGCGGCGTCGCCCCAGCCTAATCTGCCGATCATTTGGAGCGAGTTCAACGCTACTTACTGGAACGAGCCGAATGTTACGGATTCCGTCTTCATGGGGCCCTGGATGGCGGATACGATCCGGCAATGCGACGGACTGACAGACATGATGAGCTATTGGACTTTCTCCGATGTTTTCGAAGAGCAGGGCGTTGTGAAGGAGCCCTTCTATGGCGGATTTGGTTTGGTTGCCGAAGGCGGTTTGCCCAAGCCTTCATTCAATGCATTCAAACTGCTCCATAAGCTGGGCGGCGAAAGGATTCCGGTCGATTCGGACAATGTAATTGTCACGCGGCGTGTTGATGGAAGCCTGGTGATCGCTCTTTGGAATCTTTTCCTCCCCGATCAGCACGGGCAAGCAAAAGAGGTGGAGATTTCAATTAAGGGATTGACGGGCAGCCATCAGGCAATGATCTCACGCGTGGATTCCACTCATGGCTCGCTTTTTGCAGCTTATGACGCCATGGGCCGTCCGAAAAGCCCCACCTTGGCGCAAATCGAACGGCTACGCGAAGCGGCCGTGCTCGGCCCTCCCGAGCCTGAGGATCTCGAAGGAGGCCAGTTGAGGATTTCGCTTCCCCCGCAAGGATTGGCGCTGATCGAAATCCAGTAAGTTACAAAGCAACGGCGCGCGATTCGCCAAGGGCGGCCAGCCGCGTTAGCGGGTGATCGAAGGATTGATCGAAGGCGTCCCCCCTTCCGGTGGGAGTGATAAACCTGTTTCCTGTGTCACCGTCGGCTGATAGCTATGAAATCCGGCGCGTTCCATCGCCCGCTGGGCTTCGGGATTTCTCATGAACGTATCCCACACAAAACCCGTCCGGGCGTTCTCAGCCATGACCATCGTGATTCCTGTGTCTATGCCAATAACGTCTGTGTCGAACCAGTTCTTGAGCGGATTGAACGCGTCCACGAATCCATAGCGGCACCACGCGCCGGCGCCATATCGGTTTTTGATCGTTTTTAATACTCTAATAGCGGGCTGAGGCAAGAATGGCAGTGAGCCGGCCGCAGCACAGGGCACCACCGTCCCATCGATCGGGCCCGTTAGCGGTGGCCCGCCCCAAATGGCATAGCCGTGGACCGAGTCTGAAGCCGTGATTCCCCAGAGATCGTCGCTGTAATCGGGAAACTGCTTGGCCAGCTGCAAGCAGAAGCGGCGGTGCACATCGGTAGCGAGGACGGAATTCTGAAAGTAATCGGCGTAATGGTCGCGTTTGCCGCGAAAGTCAAACCACGCCTGAGAATATTGGTGAATGAACAATGGCGCGAACGAGCCGATGTAGCGGACGCCGTCATATTCAAATGTGGTTCGCTTCCACGCATCCCATGCCGCGGGCTTTAGGGGGTGGGTTGGCGACCCCAGGCCGAGCAAGTACATCATCATCATTTCGCTATAGTCGTCCCAGCGATAGGGCAAAAACCCGTTCTCGGGCGTCCAGCCGTGGGGCAGAAGCGGGGTATCCTCGGAAAGCCACGTCCAATCAACACGGCTATAGATTTTGTAAGCGAGGTCGGCGATCTCGGGATGTTGGCGAAAATGCTCCCGGCAGGTCAGAACGCCGCACAACAATATGGCCGTATCGATCGAGGACACTTCCGATTCTGCCAGGCGCTCCCCGGTGTTAATGTTCGCCCAGTGGTAGAAAAAGCCCCGATGGTCGGGGAGCTTCGTCCAGATGAAGCGTAGCGTATTCAGGGCCCGGGCGCGCGCGTCGTTATAATGAATAAATTCGCGTTTATCTGCGATACAAAGCGCGGTAAGGCCGAAACCCGTCGCAGCGATGCTGCTGAGCACTGAGTTGTCTGGCGTGCGTATGTTGCAGCGGTCTCGAACCATGCCCGTTTCGGGATTGGTTTGCTCCCAAAAGAAAAGGAAATTGGCGCGCTCGAGCTCTTCGAGAAACGCTTCATCATCAGGAGAAAAAGGCGTTTGCTGGATTAGCTTACCGCTCTGCGCCCCGGGGACGGCCGCCAGTAAGCGCACCAAATTCTGCTGAGCCAACGAGAGATAAATCCCCCCGGCGATGGTTTTCCGCAGCCATTCCCGCCGGGAAAGTCTATCGTTGAAGTTCCCGTGCTTCACCTGAGCCATTCTGAAAAGAGGGTTTAGCTATCATCGGACGCACAGCTAAATGATGCGGACAAATAGTAAACAGGTTGGACAAACTCATGATAGCACAAACCACAAACCTGGGATAGCCTTTTCAGCCTAAGCTATCCCGCATACTCGTTTCTAGCCGTAGCTGGTTTGTACGGAATTGCCCTCCGGTACAGTTGTCGTAAGATGCGGGCCTGAATCATAACTAAGGTGAATCTATGAATGTTACAAAGAAGGTGGCGTTGGCCGCTGCAGCTCTGGCTGTAATCGCCGCTTTAGTCGCCAAATTACCAATTTCCGGCGGATCCCGCCCGAGCATCAGCGAAGGCCTGTCCATTCGTGGAGCTGTTGTCCAGGATGACTCCGACGCAACCAAGCAACTGCCCATCTCCGGCGTGGATATATCGGCAGACGATAATGTAGCCGCTTCCGCTACCACCTCTGACAGCTCGGGTTTTTTCAATCTTTCGTTGAGGCCGGAACTTAGGCCCGGCACTCGTATTGTGCTGAAATTGCGGAATTCGGATTACAAACCGCTCGATTTAAATGTGGCTGCCGGCGACCAGCTTTATGTCGCTCATATGACCCCCCTTCGGGCCGAGGCTCAGAGCCGCGGCCCGGTCGTAACTGTGACGGGCATTTCCGTGCGTTACTCCTTAGAGGCAACCGCAGCGGTCAATACCGGCAGCGCTGTAAAGACCTTCCAGGTGGTCAACAAAGGGAATGTGCCTTGCGACGGCCGGCCTCCGTGCTCCCCTGGAATGCAGTGGAAGGCGACGATCGGGTCTGCAAGCCTCGATGCGGGTGAAGGCAAAGAATTTCGGAACGCCCGGCTATCATGCATCGCCGGGCCTTGCCCCTTCACCAATATCGAGACAGATAATTTCTCGCGCGGAGGACGCACAATTAGCGCTTCGGTTCGCAATTGGTCTGAAACCACGACCTTTCTGCTGGAAGCGGACGTCTATCGTAGGCAGATCAGCGATACAATCCGGCGCGCCTATCCCGTCCTTATCGACCAAACCTTGAATTTCACCCTGCCGCCTGCTGCCGAGGGGCCGAGCCTCGAAGCTCAGATTGACGGATCGGCGATCGTATTTCCTCTAGGTCCCACTCCAGTTCTGAGTTGGGCCGATTGCAGCGTCAGGACCAGCCTGGATCAGGCGCGCATCTTCTGGTGCGCACTCAAGCCGGGATTTCGATTTCCTTGATTTGAGCTTACCTTCAGGCGTCGCGTAGCCAATTCCGGAACAAAATAAAAAGGAGGCGACCCAGGTCAAGCCGCCTCCATCGTCCCCGGTGAGGGACTTGTCCTTGCCCGTCGGAGGAGGGCAGGACACGTGTGTGCTAGCCTGAGACTTAGAACACCGCCGCCAGCAAAAAGTTTCGGCAAATTGTTAAAGAAAATGGTTTCCGTGCCTCCTTCGTTAACTCCCGTGTTTCGAGTATGCTAGAGGACGATGCGCCCCCGTCAGGAAATCGCAGAAGAGGATGTGTTGGGTTTTCTTCGTGTCAGAACGTCGGCAACTGTCCGAGAGATCGCGTCCGCTTTGGGCCTGAAACATGCCGGCAGGCGCGCCCTTGGCGGTCTTCTAGACCGATTGAAGTACCGGCGCCTGGTCGAGGAAGTGCGAAACGGGCAATATCGGTTGGCGGGACCCAAATCTCAGGCAGTGGCCTCCATTGCAAAATCCAACGATAAATCCGGTTTAGATACCACCGGATCGGATATTTCTGGACGGCCACCTAAACCTTCCGTGCGCGATCCCCATTTGCTTGTGGGACGCCTCGTTGCGCATCGCGATGGTTACGGCTTTGTCGTTCCGGAATCGCCTCGGAAGGATATTGAAGGCGATCTTTTTATTTCGCCCGACCAACTAGGCGACGCCATGCACGGCGACGAAGTGATCGCGCGCATCGAGCGCCGCGACACTCGCCGAAATCAGGGACCCGGCGTTCCGGCGCGTGCCGAGGGTCGCATCGTGCGGGTCTTGGGCCGCGCTCATCCAACTGTAGTTGGCGTTTTCCATTACGCCGGTCGCAGCAATTTTGTCGTCCCGTATGAATCCCGTCTTCACCACGAGATCGTAATACCCGCGGGCGAAGAACTGACTCCTGAGCTTGTCGCCAAACATAAACCGGAAGCAATCGGCTCGCGCTCATCGCGGGAGGTCCGCCTGCCTGAGCTCGATGGCGCCGTTGTAAACGTTGAGATCACGCGGTTCCCGCGGTCCGGCGTTGCCGCCGCTGGCCGCGTAATCGAAATCTTGGGCCGGCCCGGTGATTTTGGCGTCGATGTCGAAATATTGATTCGCAAGCATCACTTGCCATATCGATTTCCGGAGGAGGTTCTTGAGCAGGCCCGCCAGGCGGCCCGGCCCCTAGGTTATGCCGAACGCGAAGAACGCAGGGATTTCCGCCTCCTGCCCATTGTGACGATTGACGGAGAGACAGCGCGCGATTTTGATGACGCCGTTTACGTTGAAAGACGTCCCGATGGCTGGCATCTTCAGGTGCATATTGCAGACGTCGCCCATTATGTCGAACGAGAATCGCCCCTTGACCGTGAGGCTCGTGTGCGAGGGACGTCCGTCTATTTTCCGGATCGTGCTGTGCCCATGCTCCCCGAAGACCTTTCCAATGGCATTTGCTCGTTGAATCCGCACGAGGACCGCCTCGTGATGAGCGTGCTTCTGAATCTCGATCGGCATGGAGAAATCACGGATTCGGAGTTTACGCAGGGCGTAATTCGCTCGGCCGAAAGGATGACCTATACCGCAGTAAATCAAGTGATCGAGGGCGATCCTGTGGCCAACTCACGTTACGCGGCTCTCGCGGATCGATTTCGCGATATGCGGGATCTGGCGCTCATCCTCAACGAGCGCCGCAGCCGGCGAGGCTCGATCGATTTCGATCTTCCCGAGAGGGTGCTCACGTTCGACGCCGAAGGGCAGATGACCGGAATCGTTCGGAGTGAGCGGAATATCGCGCATCGCCTGATCGAGGAGTTCATGCTGGTTGCCAATCAGGCGGTGGCGAAATATCTCGAGGCGCGCGGCGTCCCTTCGCTGCACCGCGTTCATGAAAAGCCGGATCCGAAGAAAGTCCTTGAATTCGAAGAGCTCGCTCACGCTTTTGGATATTCGCTGGGTGTCCCCGATCTGTCTGAAAAGCGCATAGCCGTCCGCCATGGGCGGCTTCCCAGCCCGGGGCGCGGCGGCAGGCAGGATCGAGGTTCGCGAGACCGCCCCATGGTCGTCACGCTTCCGAACGCTCAGAACCTTCAGATTCGGCCGCAGCATTACCAGCGGCTGGCACAAAAGATCGCCGGTAAGCCGGAAGAACGAATCTTGTCTTACTTGATGCTGCGTTCGCTCAAGCAGGCTCGCTATGTGAATGAGCCGCTGGGGCATTTCGCGTTGGCTTTTGACGAATACACTCACTTCACTTCGCCCATCCGGCGCTACCCCGACCTGATCGTTCATCGCGTGCTCAAATGGGCTTTGGCGCATCCGGATGCAACACCAGGCGAAGCCGGCCTTTACACAAAGGGCGAACTCGGCGTAATTGCCTTGGAATCCTCGGAAGCTGAACGGCGCGCCGACGCCGCCGAACGTGAGCTGATCGATTGGAAGACCGCGCAGTTCATGGAACGGCATCTTGGGGATGAATATGAGGCCCTGATTATCTCCGTGCAAAAATTTGGTTTCTTTGTCGAACTGATGGAGATTTTTGTCGAGGGCCTGGTTCCACTGAACCGTCTGGAAGAAGAGACCGGAGCCCATTGTCTTTATCGGGAAAGGGATCACGCCATTGTCTGCGGCCGGGGAGGACATACGCGCATGTGGAAACTTGGAGAACGCGTGCACGTGCGTGCCGATCGCATCGACCCAATGCGTCACCGAGTCGAGTTCTCTTTGGCCACGTGATTCGACGTTATTCCTCAAGTTTCCCTTGGCAGCTCATTTGCGCTATCTTTGTTTGCTTTTCGTGAGGTGAAGAGTGGCTACTCGAATCTGTCCGCACTGCGGCAACACGGTTCCGGCAACGCTGGTTATGGCGTTTTCAGACGGCCTGGAGTGCCCCCATTGCCAGACCCGGCTGCAAGTTGCGAATGGCAGCCGGATGGTCGCCTCGGCGGTGGGTCTCGTCGCTGCCTGGCTCGTCTGGCGCATCACGCGCGGCTCGACGAACATACTCGGCTTTGCACTGCCGGTCTTGTTCGCCATACTGGCTTTTGGCATTGCCTCGCCTCTCGTCCTGGCGTTCACGGCCGGCTTGCGGATCGCGCCACCGCCTCAGGTTTTTGAGCCCGTTGCTGCTCACGGCACCCACGGGCCAAGCGTTCATGGGCCCGTCGGCGGCCATCACTGAGATTGAGCTGGCGCGAAACTCCATTTCCGCCTCGCTTTGAATCAAGATTTGTCTCACACCCGTTGCCTTTACCCCCGCCCCCGGCGGAGGATATAGGCACGCGTAGTGCTTTCCGCGTGGGAGGAACGGTGAACACTTCTGTCGGATTGATCGGCTTGGGCTTGATGGGCCGCCCCATAGGCTTGAATCTGCTGAAAAAAGGATTCTCGCTGACGGTGTGGAACCGTTCCGCATCGCGCGCCGAGGCTCTGGCGTCTCAGGGTGCCCGAGTGGCGGGGTCGCCGCGCGAGGTTGCGGCGGCTTCCGACGTGCTTATCGTGATCGTAAGCGATCCACCCGCCGTCGAGCAGGTTCTATGGGGTGAAAGCGGCGCGCTCAGCGGGCTGCGGCGTGGCGCCATCTTGGTGGATTGCAGTACGGTCTCCCCGGCGCTGGCGCGGCGCTCCGCCGCCGCATGCTCTGAGCGCGGCGTCGAATACCTCGATGCTCCCGTGACGGGCGGAACATGGGGCGCGGAAAAAGGTGAATTGGTGATGATGGTTGGTGGCGCCGCGGAGACTTTGAAGCGGGTTGAGCCGGTCTTCGGCGCAATCGCCAAGCGTTGGTTCCACCTCGGCCCCAACGGCGCCGGTCAGAGCGTTAAGCTTGCCATGAATATGCTGCTCGCGCTCGAAGTCGACGCTTTGGCCGAAGCCTTAGCTCTGACGCGCGCCGCTGGCATTCCGGGTGAGCGCCTGGTCGAGGTAATGCAGTCGAGCATGGGCCGCGCACCCGTACTCGACGTGAAAGCTCCCATGCTCCTTCAGCACAACTACGCCCCGAGTTTCCCGCTCCGTCTTATGCATAAAGATCTAGCCCTCGCCATGGATCTGGCAAAGGAACTTGGCGTCAATTTGCCGGCGGGCAGCGCGGCTGAGCACGTCTATGCAAACGTTTTGAGTTCCGCGCGTGAAGATCTGGACTACGCGGCGATCGGGCGCTACTGGGAAAAATCCGGCAAGTAAACTTACCGCTTGCGGAATTAGAGAACAGCCTTAGGCGGAAAGAAGCAGAGCGGCAGGTCGCGTGACGTCTTGAGGCCCGCCGACGCCGCTAAAATCGACGGTATTGCATTGACCACCAACGCGGCGGTCGAAAGATCACCATGGGTCCCGCCGGGAATCGTCAAGTTAAGCTCGGGCTTTCCATGCAATTCAATACTATCCTTTGACTCCGGCGCCCCGACGTACATCTGCAACTCCATAAAGATTTTCTCTTCGCCTCGCGCGGTGCCTTTGGCGATCTGATGAACTCCCGCCGCTTGCCCGGCCGCTACCTCCAGAAATTCGGTCCGAAAAGCTTCTCGCGCGATGACCGGTTCGATCGTTTCCGAGATATCGTCAATCTTCAATCCCATACCGTCGGCCACCATGGCAATCGACTCCGGAAGTCCGTGGTGCTTGATGGTGCCGGCCGCGACCAGAGTTCTGAACTTCTCGGGATCCAACCCCGCACCTACCTTCCGCTGCAAGGGCAACCGTCGCTTGGAGGCGTCCACGATTCGAGTCACGCGCACCGAATCCACGCGTTGAGCCGCTGCGCCAAGCGTCAGCACGAGCTTATCCATCACGAAGCCGGGGTTCACTCCCGTACCCACCAAAGCGACGCCCCAGGATTTGGCCTGGGCGTCCAATTTCGCCGCGAGCTCCGGGTATTTGCGATAAGGATAGGCCAGCTCCTCGCACGTCGAAACGACGCAGGATTCAGCCGCTAAACAAGCCAAAAGCTGCTCCATGACTGAAGGCAGGAGAGAGGACGTCGAGTGCAGCACGACATCGGCGGCTTCCTCCAATATCTCTGCATCGGCAGTGATCGGAATGCCCCATGGAGCATCGCTCGCTTCGGCAACTTCGCCGAGGTCGCGCCCGATCTTTGCTGGGTCGCTGTCAATCGCACCGATCACCTCGATGCCTTCCTTCTCTCGCATGAGTCGAGCCAAGGATGCTCCGATGGGGCCAACGCCATACTGTATGGCACGAATCTTCTTTCGCACGTGATCTCCTGTAGCTCTCGGCCGGGTATGAGCTGCCAGACGAATCAAATACGTTAAAGGAATCAGTTCGATCGTTCAACTCCGAAGGCATTGCCCCCTGGCGGAGTGCGGCGGGATAATCGGATGCTTGAATGTGCCAATTTGAAAGAGGAGTTTGACTACCAATCGCGGTGCAACATTCATGAACGTTTGAGGAGGTCGCTTCCATGCGCGCAGTAAAACTGGACAAAGAGATGATTGCCGCTGAACTTAAGAAACTGAAGGGCTGGTCCGTGGAGAATTCAAAGCTCCACCGCGTCTTTGAATTTCGCGACTTTTCACAGGCGTTTGGATTCATGACCCAAGTTGCGCTTGTTGCGGAGGCCATGGGCCACCATCCGGACTGGTCTAATGCATGGAACAAGGTCACCATCGATCTGACCACACATAGCGCCGGAGGCCTCACTCAAAACGATTTCGATCTGGCGGGCAAAATCCAACAGATAACCGAACATTAGTGTTGCGAGGAGCGCGGCCTCGTACCTGATCCCCGCGAAGGCCGCATCAGAAACAGTATGAACCTTTCGATTTAGCCGGTGGACTCCCGAATGGCTGAAGTAGCTCCCAAGACCGCAGGCGTATCCTTTCAGGATGCGGCGCAGCACGAATTGATTTTCGACAAATTCCGCCGCTGGGGCTATCTTGCTGCCAGTCTCGATCCGCTCGGTTTCTTTTCGCCTCCTCCACATCCCGAACTTGAAGAGCCGGGCGACTTAGCTGCGGAGGCGCGAAGGATCTATTGCCAGACAATCGGCGCTGACTTCATGCACCTGGCCGATTCGGAACGGCGAAAGTGGATCGCCCAGCGAATGGAGAGCCCCTCCGCCGCAAAGCCGGATCGAGAGCGCATTCTCGATCGCTTGATTCGCACCGAGCTTTTTGAACAGACCTTGCAAGCGCGTTTCGTGGGAACGAAGCGCTACTCGATTGAAGGCCTTGCCGTCCTCATTCCCTTGCTGGACCAGATCGTGGAAGCAAGCTCGGCTTCGGGTGTAAAGCAATTGGTTCTGGCCATGAGCCACCGTGGCCGGCTCAACGCCATGGTGCACATTGTCGGCCGTCCGCCCACCGAGATTTTCGCTGATTTCGAGGACGTCGATCCGCGAAGTGTGCTCGGTGGCGGCGACGTCAAATACCACGTCGGCGCGACGGGAGAATATCGCGCGCCAGGCGGGCGCACGGTGGATATTCATCTGGTCTCCAATCCCAGTCATCTCGAAGCCGTCGATCCGGTGGCCATGGGTCGAGCGCGGTCCAAGCAGGCTCGCCTCGGCCAGCCCGGACGTCAGCACGTTCTGCCGGTGACCATACATGGCGATGCCGCGTTCGCTGGTCAAGGGATCTGGGCCGAAACCCTCAATATGGGGGACCTCTCCGCCTACACGGTTGGCGGCACGATCCACATCATCGCGAATAATCTAATCGGCTTCACCACGCCTCCACGCGAGTTTCAGTCTTCACTTTTCGCTTCTGACTTAGCGAAGCGGCAATCGGTCCCCATTTTTCATGTGAATGGCGAAGATCCTGAAGCCGTTGTCCGCGTCGGTGAGATTGCCGCCGATTACCGTACGCGCTTCGCGAGCGACGTGGTGATCGACCTCATAGGTTTCCGTAGGCACGGCCACAGCGAAGTCGACGATCCGACCATTACGCAGCCGCTTCTCTACGCAAGGATCAAGGACCATCCGCCGCTCTGGCAGATCTACGCCCGCAAAACTGGCTTGGATCCGGCGGCAGACCTCGTTCAAATTCGGAAGGAGTTCCAGGAAGCCTTCGATGCCGCCACAAAAGTCACAGAACACCCCGTGCACCATCAGTTGCCCGCATATTGGGAGCCGTATGAGCGTGGCTGCTACGACGTCAAATATGAGGTCGATACCGGCGTATACAGTACGCATCTGGGCGAAGTCACCGCAGCGCTCACGCGATATCCCGATGGGTTCGCTATCCATCCCAAGGTCAAGAAGCTTCTCGAACAACGGTCCGAGATGGGCCGCGGTTCTCGTCCCGTCGACTTCGGAATGGCCGAGGCCCTTGCCTTCGGCACACTGCTTCTCGAAGGCATTCCGGTTCGTCTCAGCGGACAGGATACCCGCCGGGGGACTTTCAATCAGCGGCACGCGGTCCTAATCGACACCCAAAGCGAAGCCGAGTATGTGCCACTCGAGCATCTCGCTCCCGGCCAGGCGCAGGTAGAGATTTATGATTCGCCGTTATCGGAGGCCTCGGTTTTGGGCTTCGAATATGGATACAGCCGCGACTATCCGGAGGCGCTGGTGGCCTGGGAAGCGCAATTCGGAGATTTCTCTAATGGCGCGCAAGTCATCATCGACCAGTTCATCTCCGCCGCCGAGGACAAGTGGGATTTACCCTCTGGCGTTGTTTTACTTCTGCCGCATGGATACGAAGGCCAGGGGCCCGAACACTCTAGCGCTCGGATGGAGCGATTTCTCCAGTTAGCCGCCGAGGACAATCTTCAAATATGCCAGCCTTCCACCGCCGCTCAGTACTTTCATATGTTGCGGCGCCAGGCGCTTCGCCGCTGGCGCAAGCCGCTTATTGTGTTTACGCCCAAAAGTATGTTGCGACGCCCGGAATCGATCTCTCCCCTCGCCGATTTCTCGCGAGAGCGCTTCCTCAATGTTGTCCCGGACACTGAAATCGAGCGAGCTCGCCGGATTGTGATGTGTACCGGAAAGATCGGCCATGAGCTCCGCACCGAACGCAAGCGTCGCGGCGACGTGGAGACGGCAATTGTTTTTCTCGAGCAACTGTATCCGTTTCCGGAGAGCGAGCTTGCCGCGGAGTTCGCTCGTCATTCCCAAGCGCGAGAAATCGTTTGGGTTCAGGAAGAGCCCGCTAACATGGGTGCACTCTTTTATGTCCTGCCGCGTATTCGGGAGGTCGCCGGAGACCTGCCGCTGCGTTCGGTCAAGCGCTCGGCCAGCGCCAGCCCCGCAACGGGCTCGCCAAAAGCACACGAACTCGAGCAGCGCGCTTTGCTCAGTCTGGCCTTCGCAACGGCGGAGAGCTAGGGTCCCCTTTGCGTCCGTCCCGATTGCGCTCTCTGGACAAGGGCCAGCTCTCGCTGTAGCGTATTCGTTCCGATTCAATGTCCCTACAGGTCATCAAGCGCCGCTCTCGCGGGTTCATCTGCACGAACGCCCATCCCGAAGGCTGCCGCATGAATGTCGAACGGCAGATCGGCGTCGCCGAGCAGACCCCGGCAGGCCGGGAGCGTATTCCTCGCAACGTGCTGGTGATTGGCGCGTCCACTGGGTATGGCCTTGCTTCCCGTATAGCCGCGGCGTGGGGCTATGGCGCCCGAACGGTTGGCGTTTTCTTTGAGCGGCCGCCCGATGAAGCCAAGACTGCGAGCGCCGGCTATTACAACACGGTCGCTCTGGATCAACGCGCCAGGCGCGACGGCCTTTTGGCCGGTCACATAAATTGCGATGCTTTCTCGGACGAGTGCAAACGCAACGTCATGGATGTTGTCCGGCGTCAATTTGCTCCGCTTGATCTGGTGATCTACAGTTTGGCCTCGCCGAAGCGCACGGATTCTCGGACCGGAATTGTGCATAGTTCCGTGCTCAAACCCATCGGCCAAGCGTACTCGAATCGCACGATCGAGCTCGACTCCGAAAAAGTCGTGGATGTAACCCTCCCGCCTGCAAGCGAGAAAGAGATCGCGGACACGGTTGCCGTCATGGGTGGTGACGATTGGCGTATGTGGATTGAAGGCCTAGCTGACGAGGGCCTTCTGGCTCCAGGCTTCCGCACGCTGGCTTACTCTTACATCGGCCCGCAAATAACCTGGCCCATCTATCGGGATGGAACGATCGGCCGGGCCAAGAGCGATCTTGAGCAGGCGGCCCGATCGCTCAGTGCCCTCCTCTCGCCTAAACTTGGAGGGCAAGCTCTGGTGTGTGTGAATAAGGCCGTCGTGACGCAAGCGTCTGCGGCGATTCCCGTCGTGCCCTTGTACTTGAGTTTGCTCATCAGGGTAATGAAGGAAAAGGCTTTGGAAGAGGGGCCGATTGAGCAGATGTGCCGCTTGTGCGCGGACTTCCTGGCAACCAATACTGATCCGCGAACGGATGAGGCCGGTCGCCTTCGGCTGGACGACCGCGAAATGCGTCCTGATGTTCAAGCGGAAATTGCGCGTCTCTGGCCCCAGGTGACGACGGAAAATCTTCGCTCGCTGACCGATTTCGCCTCCTATCAGCGGCAATTCCGGAATCTTTTCGGCTTCGAGGTGGAAGGAGTGGATTACGAACGTCCGGCTGAGATCGGCGTGGAACTTCCGTCTGAGTAGGTGTCGCCGCCGCCCGCGTCGTTCCTTCGTCTGCAATCTTCGCTTTGGATCTGCTGGTCTTTAATGTGCTGGCACGCCGGCGCGACGCCTCGGCTTGCGAATCAAAAATACAAACGGGATCATCGCCATGGTGATCAGGGCGAGTATGTGGAAATTGTCGATATACGAGAGCATCGTGCTCTGCCGGTCTAACATCCTTTCGAGCAGACTGTAGGCCTGCATCTTCGCGGCCGGCCCGCTGCCCGCACGTAAAGCGCCCGAAGCTCCATGCAGCATCTGCTGGACGCGCGGGTTGGCCGGGTTCAGATGAGCGGAGAGCCGTGCTCGGTGAAATTGCATGCGGCGGTCGAGCATCGTCGTTACGTACGATATGCCAATGCTGCCCCCAACGTTGCGTGCCAAATTGATCAGGCCCGAAGCGGCATTGTTCTTTTCCGGCGGCAGATAGGAATAAGCCACAGTATTGATGGGCACGAAGAGGCAGGCGAGTCCCATTCCTTGAATGATCCGCGCCAGCGCGGCCGTCCTGAAATCGATGTACAGATCAAAGCGCGTCATAAAGAACAAGGCGCCTGTCAGCATACATAACCCGAAGATCATGATCCGCCGGGGATCATATCGGCCCAGCAGAAAACCAACGATCGGCATAGACGCCAAAATCACCAATCCGCCCGGCATCAAAGCGAGGCCGGCTGTTTCCGCCGTGTAGCCCAGCATGGTTTGCGTGAAGAGCGGCAACAGCAGCGTCGTGCCCAGCAGAATGAAGCCCAGCATAAACATCATCGAGTTGCCAATGGCGAAGGAGCGGTCTCGAAATAGCTTCAGATCGATGACCGGATATTTCGCATGCCACTCCCAGAAAACGACCGCGATCAGCGCGGTGACAGAGATAATCGTGAGTTCGAGGATAAAATGTGAACCGAACCAGTCGTCGCGTTGCCCCTTATCCAGGACCACCTGAAGCGCGCCGAGGCCGAGGGCCAGCAGCCCCAAACCGATGTAGTCGATTTTGATTCCGCCTTCGCGCCGCGCACCGCTCAAATGCGGTGGATCGGTGATGATCCGCGAGGTAAGTAGAATGGAGATAATGCCAATCGGAACGTTGATGTAGAAGATCCAGCGCCAGCTATAGTTGTCGGTAATGAACCCGCCCAGCGTTGGGCCGATCGCGGGTGCGACGACCACGGCCATTCCGTATACAGCAAACGCCATTCCGCGCTTCTCCGGCGCGAACGTATCCGCCAGAATCGATTGTTCGCTGGGCTGCAGGCCTCCTCCACCAGCACCCTGCAGAACCCTGAAAAAAATCAGGCTCGCCAGGTTGGGTGCCAGCCCGCAAAGAAACGAACTGATCGTGAAGAGCGCCACGCAGGCCATGTAGAAGCGCTTACGTCCGATGATCGAAGAGATCCAGCCGCTCATCGGCAGCACGATCGCGTTCGACACCAGGTACGAAGTAAGAATCCAGGTGCTCTCGTCGACGCCCGCGCCTAATCCTCCCGCGATGTGCGGCAGGGAGACGTTGGCAATGCTCGTATCCAGCACTTCCATGAACGTCGCCAGGGTGACGGTCAGCGCGATAAACCACGGATTTATGGCCGGCGCGACGTACAGCTGGCGAGCCGGCATTGCCGATACTGCTTCGCTCATTTCACCCAGACTTTCGGTTCCACCGACATTCCCAATCGCAGCAAGTGATCTTTATTCTGATTCGGATCGAGCACGATCTTCACCGGTACCCGCTGCACCACCTTCACGTAATTGCCCGTGGCATTTTCCGGCGGCAAAAGACTGAATTGCGCACCCGTCGCGCCCGCCAAGCTCTCCACCTTGCCTTGATAATCGCGGCCGAAGGCGTCCACGTGAATGGTGACGGGCTGGCCCACTTTCATTCTCTCCAGTTGCGTCTCCTTGAAATTTGCGGTGATCCACGCATCGTCGATCTGCACGACAGCGACAAGCGTCTGCCCGGGTTGCACGTTCATCCCCACCTCGACGTGTTTGTTAACCACCCCCGCGGCCGGCGCCGTGATCGTGCAATACTGCAGGTCCAGTAGCGCCTGATCTAGCGCCGCCTGTTTTTGTTGTACAGCCGCAATTGCCGCCCGCGCCCGCGCCTGCGTCGCTTGTACTTGTTGCGGACCGGTGCGCGAATATTGCAGGGTCGCCTGCGCCGCATTCACATGGCTCTTGGCCTGAGACACTTGCTGTTGCGCCGCCGCTACCGCCGCGCGCGCGCTATCCACCGCGGCGGCGTTGGCCTTCGCGCTGGCCTGCGCCTGATCGAATACTTGCTGGGAGACTTCGCCCTTGGCAATAAGCGCCCCGTACCGCGCCGCATCTTGCTGAGCTCGCGTGTTATTGGCTTCCGCTTGGGCAAGCTGTGCCCGCGCGGAATCCAGCTGTTCCTGCGCGGCGGCGACTCCCGCCTCGGCCGATTCCAGATCCGCTTCCGAGGACGATACCTGGCTCGTAGTTCCAATTGTTTCCACAGGTATATTCAGGTTCATGGCCCGTGCGGTCGCCTGGGCGTCAGCCAGGTCCGCTTTGGCTTTCTCAACGGCTACTTGATAATCGCGTGGATCGATTTCCGCCAGCACCGCACCTTTATCCACGTATTGGTTGTCGTCCACGTTTACCTTCAAGATGTACCCTGAGATCCGGGCGCTCACATTGTTGACGTGACCATCGACCTCCGCGTCATCCGTGTCCTCATAACTGCTCATATACCGCCACACGAAGAATCCAACTATCGCCAGCACGATTGCTCCACCGAGAAGGAACCAGCGGAGCTGGGAGCTCCTCCGCGTAGCCTGCTCCCGCTCTTGCGAGAGCTTTGGGCTCGGCATATCGCTCGTTGCGGTAGCGCTTACGTTTTCGGTCGGCGCGTCCACTCGTTCCACTTGCGTCTGATCGGCCATAATTTACTTTTCCTTCCAATACTGCCGGAAACCGCCCTCCGCTGAACCCGTTGCCCGGGCGAGTTCGACTCGCGCCAGATTGAAGGCATACAGGCTTGATATATAAGATTCGTTGGCGCTGGCAACCGCTTCTTGCGCCTGAACCACTTCGATGTTATCCGTCGCCCCGCTGGCAAATCGATCGCGTGATTGAGTGAGCGTCTGCTGAGCAAGATCGACATTGCTCATGGCTACTGTGACCTGGTCCGCTGCCGCCTGCAGGTCCAACAACCCGTCGCGGACGTCCTGCTCGATCTGGGCCCGGAGGTTGTCCGCTTCCTGACGGATGCGATTGAGTTGCGCCTGAGCGACCTGGGCATCTCCGTGTGCCCGATTGCCCGCGAAGATAGGAATCTGGAGCGCCGCGTAAGTCGTGTAGGTCCCTCGTACCGCTGAAAGCGTCGGACCAATTTCTCCGTAGTCCGCATAGATCGAAACCGTTGGGAGATGCTCCGCCGTTGCCGCCCGCAGCGACTGTTCGGCCGCGTGCACTTGCGAGAGTGCGGACTGGAAATCCGCGCGGCTCTTCAACGCTGCCTGCAACTCCTCTTCAACGGTAAGCGGTTGAGGAGCTTCGTAAGGAATCTTCTCGGTGAGATTGAACTCCTGTCCGAGAGGCAGACCGACCATCCGGGCCAGGGCCAGTTTCTGCTTAGCGAGATCATTTCGTGCCGAGATGAGCTGTTGGCGTCGGCTTTGCAGTTCCACCTGAGCGCGCAGCACGTCAATATTGGCTGCGATGCCGACCGTTTTCATGTCCTGAGCTTGGTTGTACAGGGCCTGCGCTGTCTGCACTTCGGCATCGGCCGTATCTACCCGTGCGCCGGCGGCGATACTCTGAAGATAAGCCGCCCCCACTGTTAAGACCACCACTTCGCGCATGTCCTGATAACTAAGTTTGACGGCTGCCGCGTTTTGCTGCGCGGAACGCTCGGCAGCCAGTAGATGCAAGTCCATGAGGGATTGCGAGAAAACCACTCGGGCATCGAAGTATGCGAATGGACCAATCAGCAAGGGAAAATTCGGGAATAGGCTTGTAACTTTGGAAAAGCCTTCCGCCGCGAGGTTCACTTTCAATACGTTCTCGTCGACTTTCGCCGAGATATTAGGCAGAAGCGGGCTGCGCGCCTCCCAAAGTTGGCCGTGCGCGGAAAGCTGAGCATCGTCTGATATCAGCAGCCCCAGGTTCTGGCGTAGCCCGCGCTCGATGGCATCCGAGAGCGAGAGGGCAATGGGTTGCGGACTCGCCGTACCCGTGGGCACACTGCCCAGCGTTTCATTCTGAACTGAACTTTGCTGCAATCCGAGCTGCAATCCGGGAGAGTTTCCGCCTGCGGAAGCGGGGCCGGGCATCGTAGTCTGAGCGGATGCCCCCAATGTGCCAAGTGCCAAGCACAGAACTGCCGTGATCCTATTACATAATCGGGTCATAGGGCTCTCGTCTTTGAATTTGTCGGCTGGCGGTCAACCGGGCCGCGTAGAGCGCGATACGCTTAGATTATAGAAGGCGGCCCGAAGGTACAAATGAGTAGGCCCCGGTGCGCAGTTCGTTAGCCCCTTCTCCTAAGTTTAGTTCTGGCGGAATCACTAGTTTCGAGGCCATGGCAGCAAATGCGGAATATGCATCAGGGGTGCCGAGAAGCCATCCGCGCCACACGATCGAGCGATTCGGCAATTACGTCATGGACGTAGTGTAGCTGCTCCGGCGTTATCACATACGGAGGAAGGATGTATACAACATTGCCGAGCGGGCGCAGCAGAATACCTTTGCTGAGATAGAAGTCGTATAGCAAGGGACGCAATTGGGAGAAGTAGCCGGGATCGTCCGCTTTGAGTTCGACCGCCATTACGGTCCCAATCATGCGGGTATCGGCGACCATCGCGTGTTTGGCAAGGATCGGCGCTCGCTCGCGATGAATCTTCTCGATAGCGGCGATCCGCTCAAATACCGGCTCGGAGTCGAAGATCTTGAGGCTCGCGATAGCCGCCGCGCAGCCCAGAGGGTTCGCCGTATAGGAGTGTCCGTGGAAGAATGTGTGGCTACGGTCAGCGGAGTAGAACGATTCGTGCACCGTCGAGGTGCAAACGGTGGCGGCGAGGGGAAGGAAGCCGCCGGTGAGTCCCTTCGAGAGGCACATGACGTCGGGCACGATGCCCGCAAGTTCGGACGCGAACATCCGCCCGCTGCGCCCAAACCCAGTAAGTACTTCATCGGCGATAAGCAACACATCATGTTGCGTGCAAAGCTGGCGGATGCGCTGGAGGAATTCCACCGGGTGAACGATCATCCCGCCGGCGCCTTGTAAAAGCGGTTCAACGATCACGGCCGCGATTTCATCGTGACGGTCTCTCAGGAGTTGTTCTAAGGGCGCGACGCAATCGATCTGGCATGTGTCGCGCTGCTTGCCAACCGGGCATCGGAAACAATGCGCGGAAGGGACGCGCAGTACTGGAAAACGCAAAGATTGGAACGCGGCCACGAAATCGGAATCGGCTCCTACAGACATGGCCCCGGCAGTATCCCCGTGGTACGCGTTTTCCAAAGCGACGATCGACGTTTTTCGCGGCTTGCCAAGATTGCGCCAAAACTGCAGCGCCATTTTCAGAGCTACCTCGACCGCCGTCGAGCCGTCATCGGAGAAAAAAATGTGCTCCAGAGGCGGCGGCAGGACGCCCCGCAAACGCTTGGCGAGTTCTTCGGCGGCATCATGTGTAAAGCCCGCGAATACCACATGCTCGAGTTTTCGAGCCTGCTCGGCAATAGCTTCTGCGATCAGCGGATGCGCGTGGCCATGAAGATTCACCCACCAGGACGAGATCGCGTCGATAAGCTTCCGGCCGTCTCGCGTATGCAGATAAACGCCTTCGCCCCGCTCGATGGCGATGGGTTTCGGATCGAGCGCTTCCTGCGTAAATGGGTGCCAGATGGACAGTGATTTAGGCGCCATCACGAAAATACTGTGGATCGAAATTATCGTGAAAGACCTGCAATAGCCCACCGCGATCGATCTCATTCAGCCAGGGTATCCATCCAACCAGCGGGACATCCCCGAATCGCTCGACGGAGCGTTCGTTGTCCCGATTGCGAGGTCCTATCATCACCACGCCTTTGATCGCCACTTTCGCGCAGCGCAGAGCTCGGACCGTAAGGAGAGTGTGATTGATCGTCCCGAGCGCGGAGCGGGCCGCAATAATAACCGGAAACCCAAGGCGATGCGCCAAATCGAGCATCAGATCAGAATCATTGATCGGCACAAGAATTCCGCCCGCGCCTTCCACCATGAGTGGTTTTGAGAGACCGTTAGGCCGCTGAATGCGTGCAAGATCGATACGGATCCCGCTGGCCTCGGCCGCTAGGTGGGGCGATACCGGCGGGTCGAAGCAATAAAGTTCCTTTAGAGCCTGTCCTTGCGGAATCGCCGCCAACTGAATCACGGTTTGTCGATCCGTGCCCTCAGCCGCGCCGGTTTGGATGGGTTTCCAGTAAACGGCGTCCAGAGCTGAGACGAGGAGCGCGGAAAGCACCGTCTTGCCGACATTCGTGTCCGTGCCGGTTACAAACAGAGACTCTCTCACGGCCGCGCAGCTTGCAGGTGTGCTTGTTCGTGTTCGCGGATGGAAATGAGCGTATCGGCGAGGAGCGCGAGAGCGTCCATCGAAAGTTTCGCATTTAACGAGATTCGCAGCCGCGACGTCCCGCTGGGCACACTGGGCGGCCGGATGGCGCGCACTCCAAACCCCGCCTCGCCCAGCATAGTCGCAAATCGAATCGCCCGGTCGTTTTCGCCCAGAAAGATGGGAACGATGTGCGTATCGCCCTGGCCGATGTCAAAACCTGCCTCGCGCAATCTCTTCCGGAGAAATGCTCCGATTGTGCCGAGCTCGGCCCTTTCCCGGTCGGCGAGCGCCACAACGCGAATGGCGGCCCGCATCTGTGCCGCTACATAAGGCGGCAATGCCGTGCTGAAGATAAAGGTTCGCGCGTGATTCACGAGATACTGTTTGAGCTTTTCCGAACAGCACACAAATCCGCCCACCCCGGCCAGCGCCTTGCCGCAGGGATGCACAGTCACGAGCACTCGATCGGCACAGCCACTAGCGGCGACCGCCCCTCTTCCCCGCGGCCCCTCGACGCCTGTGGTGTGCGCCTCATCGATGATGACCTCGGCGCCATGCTTTTCCCCCAGCGCGACCAAATCGGCAATCGGCGCGCGGTCCCCATCCATGCTGAAAATGCTCTCGCTCACGATGAATTTCTGCGCCGCGCCGGAATCTTCCCTGTGAAGTTCCCGCTCCAGAAAATCCAGATCGAGATGCGGGAAAATCACCTTTCGCGCTCCAGAGAGACGCAAGCCATCGATAATGCTGGCGTGATTGGCGGCATCGGAGAAAACCACGTCGCCTGGCTGGATGAGAGCGCTTAGCACGCCGACGTTGGCGGAATAGCCGGAACCGAAATAAAGAGCCGCTTCTGATCCCATGAACTGCGCGATGTCGGACTCGAGCTCCTCCCAAGTTTCGGCATTGCCGGAGAGAAGGCGAGAGCCGGTAGAAGCCAACGCCGTGCCGTCGGCAATTGCCCCCAAAATGGCTTCGCGAAGCCTCTCGTCGTTAGAAAGCCCCAGGTAGTCGTTGGAGCAGAGATTCACGCCCTGAATCGTGCCCAAGCGCCGCAGCTGATCCCTCGAAGCGAGCGCGGCAAGGTCTGCATCGACGCGGCGAAGGAACCCGCTAGCTGGGCTGTTGGCCATGGCTCGTTCCGCGCAAGCCGAGCTCGTTAAGGAGGCGATTGTCTTCCTCGCGCTCAGGATTCGCCGTGGTGAGCAGTTTTTCGCCGACAAAAATGGAATTGGCTCCAGCCAGGAAACAGAGGCTCACCGCTTCGCGGCTAAGGGAATTGCGGCCGGCGCTGAGGCGGACCATCGAAGCCGGCATGAGCAGCCGCGCCGTGGCAATCATGCGCGCCATCGCCAGAGCGTCCACGGGCTCGGCATCGGCGAGAGGAGTGCCCTCGACCCTGACCAGCATGTTGATCGGCACGCTTTCGGGATGAGGTTCGAGATTCGCCAATTGCTGCAGCAGGGCCATGCGATCCTCATCGGATTCGCCCATGCCGATGATGCCGCCGCAGCAAACTGTGATTCCCGCTCGCCGCACGGCGCGAATCGTGTTCAGGCGGTCTTCGTAGCTGCGCGTTGTAATAATCCGGCCGTAAAATTCCGGCGAAGTGTCGAGATTGTGGTTGTAAGCCGTGAGGCCCGCATCGGCAAGCCGCCGCGCCTGGTCTTCCGTCAGCATGCCCAGTGTGCAGCAAACCTCCATCTTCAGCTCTGCCACCGCACGCACCATCTCCAGCACCGCATTGAACTCGCGCCCGTCCCGAACTTCTCGCCAGGCCGCCCCCATGCAGAAGCGGCTGGCGCCTTCATCATGAGCCTTCTGAGCCGCGCGGCGGACCTCCTCGACCTCCATCAAAGGTTGATTCCGAACTCCCGCTTCGTAATGAGCGCTCTGCGGACAATAGCCACAGTCTTCAGGGCATCCCCCTGTCTTGATGGAGAGCAAGCGGCAGAGCTGGATGCGGCTGGGATCGTGAAAATTTCTATGAACTTGCTGGGCGGCAAAGATGAGATCGAGTAAGGGACGGTTGTAGATTGCGCGGACGGACTCGCGCGTCCAATCGTACCGCAGGGCGCCGCCCGGACCCGGTGGATCGATCGCCCTGGGAAAGAGAGATTTCGCCATTGAGTTCGCTTCCGCCAAGCAAAAATTGTACCCGAACCTCCCTGGACCGTGGGGGATTTCTGGGGGCAATAGGTTCGTGCGAATGCGTTGTGCCGAGGGCGGCAGCGGGGTAGTATCCCGCAAGGCGGAAGTCCCAATCGTGACTGTGATCGGCAAGATAGAATCCGTCCCTTAAGGAGAGCCCCGCAAATGCGAATTAACGGGAAAATGTCGTGGAAATCTTTGAGCGTGTTTGTGGCCGTGATCGGTTTCTGTTGTATAGGTCTCGCGGCGCAAAACGATCCGTTCCTCGGTATCTGGGCACTGAATGTGGACCAGACCTCAAACTATCCAATGAAGAGCCAACTCATCATTAACGTGCCCTCACCGGACTCGCCTGACGCTTTTATAAGCATGCGTTCCAGCATCAACAAAAACGGCCAATCGAGCACAGAAATCCATCCGGTGGCTTTCGATGGGAAACCCCACCAGACCGACGGAGGCGACCCTCGAGAGATCTCATACAAACGCATCGATGCAAACACAGTCGAAAGAACCCAGAATCGAGCGGGGACAATCACTGTCGATCAGGAACAAGTGTCCAAAGACGGTAAAACGCTGACGGTGACGCAGCCCGGCGGGATTGTTCGGACCTACACCAAACAATTCAGCGTGCAGCCAGTCAAGCATTAGCAATACAGCTTGGTACGTTCGCCACGACGCCGCATGAGCCGGTGTCTGCACGCGTAGCCATTGCTGGGTTCTAGGAGCGGAGAACGGTTTGGCCGAAGTTTAACTCTAGGACCCCGAGCGGCATCCGAACACAGCGAGAAAAAGCAAAAGGGCCGGTGATAGCCGGTCCTTTTGCCTGGAGTCAGCTTTTCTCTATAGACGCGGAATCGCGGCAGGCCGCCGCAATCGGCTACATCAATTCGGTAATGAGGCCGTCGAATACCCCTTTGTCGATGCGCATGCTCTGGTGCACGACGGGGCCTTTGCGAAGCACCGGCTCGCTCGATTCGTATGTCGGCTGATTGTCCTTATAGAAAAGGCCAATCGGGATGCGGTCGCCCCACTCATGGGACCGCTCCATGGCGCTGCGCACGTTGCTGGAATCGTATCCTTTTTCGTCCTCGAGCTTATAAACGCGTTTTTTGAAGTAGGCGTAGGTGTTCAGTTTGTTGTAGGTGACGCAGGGGCTGAAAGCATCGATCAGTGCAAACCCCTTGTGCTGAATGCCCGCGGCGATCAAATCGGCCATGTGATTTGGTTCCCCCGAAAACGCCCGCGCGACGAATGTGGCTCCCGAGACCAACGCCAGGGCGATGGGGTTGATGGGAAACTCGACGTTGCCGTTGGGCGTGGACTTTGTCCGCGCCTCTTTCATCGTGGTAGGAGAAGCCTGCCCGGTGGTCAGGCCGTAAATTTGGTTATCCATGACCACGTATGTAAGGTCGAGGTTGCGCCGCATGGCATGGATGAAATGGGCTATGCCGATTCCATAGCCGTCGCCATCGCCGCCGGTTATCACCACCTTTAGATCTGTATTGGCGAGCTTGATACCGGTGGCTACCGCGATGGCGCGCCCATGCAAGGAATGGACTCCAAACGAGTGCACATATCCCGGCAGGTTCGAGGAACAGCCGATGCCCGAGACAAGAACCATGTCTTTGGGAGCGACTCCGGCTTTCGCGGCGCCCATCTTGACAGACTTGAGAACGCCGAAGTCGCCGCACCCGGGGCACCAATCCGGGTCGACTATCCCCTCAAAATTCTCAACTGGAAGCTCTACAATCGTCGCCATAACTTCCCCCTTGATCCCTTTGATCCCTGACTCAATTCGTTAGCTTACCGGTTGCCAGGAGTAGGTCGAGCCGGTCTGCACGCCAACGTGCACTTCTCCCGTCTTTTCACCCGTGTCTCGATTTACGATCTCGACATTCCAGATGGGTTCGCCATGGCCATTGCTGTCGGATTTGCTGATTTGGCCGGGACGAACTTCCTCGCCCAAATAGACACGCACATAGTGATATGCAATTTCGCGGGCCTCCGACTGACTAACGTCAAGCGAGTGCGCCTGGCTCTTCAGAATGGCGCGCACCTGGGCGGCAATGCCTGCCGGCTCCAGTGGCTCCCCGTCATACTTCAGGATTTTATCGCTCACGGCGTGACTGGTTTCCGCGCGCAAGTGGCGAGCGAACTGTCCAGTCGAGTTCATCTCCACGCAAATCGTGCGCTTACACTTCTTGAGGATGTCGCTGGCCTCTTTGGCGTGGAAGGGAAGCAGATACTTGAAGTGCAGCTGATTCGTGCGAACTCCCGAGGCATTCAGCTGCTCCACAGCCTCGCGAATCACGCCCTCCGTGGAACCCCAGCCGATTAACGTTACATCGGCATCCGCGGGGCCTTCAATCCGAGGCGCCGGAAGATCCTTCAGCGCCAAGTCCAGCTTCTTCATGCGCTTCTCGGCGATTTTGCGACGAATCGCGGCATTGCAGAAAACGTCGCTGATCAAAACGCCTCGTTCATCGTGTTCGTCTGTGGCGGCAATGTACATGGCATTGGCCGTTCCGGGCAGCGCGCGAGGAGAAATTCCGGAAGGAGTGAATTCATATCGCTTATAAAACCCGTTATTGCCGTTCACCTCCTTGATCAAGGCTCCGCGATCGATCGGAACATCGGCCTTGAGGCGCTCGGGCTCCACCGTTTCCGGATGCTCGGAGAGCAGCAGATCCGAGATGATGATAACCGGGCACTGATATTTCTCGGCGAGATTGAAGGCTTCCACGGAGCTATCGAAGCAGTCGGCGGTGTCCTTGGGAGCAATGATGATGCGCGGGAAATCGCCCTGGGAAGCGCCATAAACTTGATTGAGATCAGCCTGTTCCTGCTTGGTGGGTATACCGGTGGAGGGGCCGCCGCGCTGAACTTCGATGAAAACAACGGGCGCTTCGATCATTCCGGCCATGCCAATGGCTTCGGTCATGAGTGCGAATCCCCCGCCGGAAGTGGCGCACATTGCGCGCGCACCGGCGTAACCGGCGCCGATCGCCACGTTGGCCACGGCCAGCTCGTCTTCCATCTGCTTGACGACCACGCCGCAGCGCTCCGAATGTTCCGCCATCCAGGTAAGGATTCCGGACGCGGGCGTCATGGGATACGCGGAATAGAATCGGCAGCCTGCGGCGACCGCGCCAATGCTGAACGCTTCGTTGCCCGTCAGGTAAGGACGGCGCTTGCCGGTAAATTTCCACTGATAACCAAGCGGGACGAAGTGTTCCTTGGCGTATTCGTAGCCCGCCTTCAGGATGCCGACGTTCTGGTCGATTACGGCTTTGCCCTTGTGACTGAAGGTGTCGGCTAGAACCGAAGAGGCCGCCTGCAAATCCAGCCCGAACAGAAAAATGAGCGCACCAACAGCGACCGTATTTTGCATAACCGGCGCCACGGGGGCAAAGGGCTTCGTCAACTTGCCCACCGGCAACGGCACGGTTAGGACATTATCCCGGATAGGGATGTTGACCTTGAGTTTGTCGGCATTGAACAAAATCGCTCCGCCGGATTCGACTTCCGGCGCGTGCCGTTCGATGGAATCCTGATTGAGAGCGATGAGGGCGTTCAGATGATCGCCCTGTGAAGAGACCTTTTGTTCGCCTAGGCGCAGCCGCAGCCAGATGTGTCCGCCGCGGATCACCGATTGATAGCTGTTGAAGCCATAGGCATATAGCCCGGAGCGCGCGGCCGTTTTCGCCAGCGTCTCGCTGGATTTATCGATACCGTCTCCGGCTGCTCCACCAATTCCAATAACCACATCTTTCATACGAAAATACCTCGAAATTCAGGGTTATACACGCAAACCGGGTTCAGATTTACGATCCGCGCAGAACGCGCAAAGGGACTAACCGCGCGACCTATGGCAAGTTCTCAAACTGGCCATCACATACACTGCTTACTGCGGCGAATCTCAAGTGACGCAATCGATTAGACAACCCTTTGCGGCAAGTGTCAAGGAATTCCAGGCTGATCTAGCCGCCGTCACAGAGTCCCCGGGGAGCGCCTCCACCTCGAGTTCGGTTCGCGTCTGCTGGTGGCAATTGCGTTGTGTCCGGGGCAGAAGAGGCATACGATGAACCGGCCAGAGGTCCAAAATCTCAAATTCCGGATCAAGTTTTTCCGTGCCCTCGCCCGCGGCAAGGCTCTGCCCCTTGCCGTTTCACGGGGTCACCACTTTTGCGGGTCGGGATAGAAGCGCATGAACCTTGTGAAAAGGCTGTTTTGGTTTTTGGTGGCGGCGGTGGGCGCCGGGGGATTAGGGTTCATTGCGACGGCCCGCGGCGAGCCGATCAACGCTGTTTGGCTGGTGGCCGCCGCGGCGTGCGTCTATACGATAGGCTACCGATTTTATAGCCGGTTCCTGGCATATCGTGTTCTGCAGTTGGACGATCAGCGAGCCACCCCCGCTGAGCGCCTGGAGGACGGCCGAGATTTCGTCCCTACCAATAAGTGGGTGCTGTTCGGTCATCACTTCGCCGCTATTGCTGGCCCGGGGCCCCTGGTGGGCCCGATCCTAGCCGCTCAATTCGGCTATCTTCCGGGAACGCTCTGGATTGTGTTGGGCGGAGTTCTGGGCGGCGGGGTACAAGATTTCGTGGTCTTGTTTTGCTCCGTACGCCGAGACGGCAAGTCGCTGGGGCAAATGGCCAAGGACGAAATTAGCGGCGTGGCCGGGTTTGCGGCGCTGTTTGCGGTGCTTTCGATCGTGACCATTATTATCGCCGTCGTGGGTCTGGTGGTCGTGAATGCACTGAAATCGAGCCCCTGGGGCTTTTTTACAATCGCGATGACCATACCCATCGCGTTCCTGATGGGCATTTATATGCGGTACATTCGAGTGGGCCACGCTATTGAGGCCTCGCTGCTAGGCTTCGTTCTGGTAATGGCCTCGGTCGTGGGCGGACGATACATTAGCGAATCGCACGCTCTGGCCCCCTATTTCACCTACAGCGCCATCGCCCTGGCCTGGATGATTGTTCTGTATGGCTTTGCCTGCTCGGTTCTCCCTGTGTGGCTCCTCCTGGCTCCCCGCGGAGCGCTGAGCACTTTTGTAAAGCTCGGAACGATATTTCTGCTGGCAGGCGGGATCATCGCGGCCCGGCCAACATTACTGATGCCGCCCCTGACGAGATTCGTCGATGGCACAGGACCCATCTTCGCTGGCAAGATCTTCCCTTTTTGCTTCATAACCATCGCCTGTGGAGCTCTCTCAGGCTTCCATGCCCTGATCTCTTCGGGTACTACGCCAAAAATGCTGAGTAAGGAAAGCCAGGCGCGCTTGGTGGGGTATGGCAGCATGTTGATGGAATCGTTTGTGGCGCTGATGGCCATGGTCGCCGCGTGTGTTCTCAAGCCTGGAATCTACTTTGCTGTGAACAGCCCGGCGGGGGTTGTCGGCCAGTTGCCGGCGCAGGCTGTGGCAACGATTTCTAGTTGGGGTTTTCCGGTCACGACTCAGGACATGTCGGACCTGGCCAGCAAAGTAGGTGAGGTGACGCTGTTCAACCGCACTGGCGGCGCGCCATCGCTGGCAGTGGGCATGGCTCATATCTTTTCGGGGTCACTGGGCAACTCGGTGGTGATGGGCATCTGGTATCACTTTGCCATCATGTTCGAGGCTCTGTTCATTCTCACGATCCTGGACGCGGGAACGCGGGTCGGAAGGTTCCTACTGCAAGACCTGCTGGGCCATTTTTGGAAACCGCTGGGGCGGACGGGCTGGTATCCGGGAATCATTTTCACGAGCGCGATCGTCGTCGCGGCCTGGGGGTATTTCCTCTTTCAGGGCGTGATGGACCCACTGGGAGGTATCAATAGCTTGTGGCCTCTGTTCGGAATTTCCAATCAGCTTCTGGCCGCTGTCGCGCTCTGCCTGTGCACGACCGTGCTGATCAAGATGGAGAAGAACCGGTATCTTCTGGTTACGCTTGGTCCGCTGCTTTGGCTGGTTTCAGCTACGATGACTGCCAGTGTGCAGAAAATTTGGGCCCCCGACCCTGCGCTGGGGTTCCTGGCCCACGCTCAGTATCTTGCGGACCAACTTGCCGCGGGGAGTATCCCCGTCAGTAAGATTGCCGAAACCCAGACACTGATTTTTAACGACCGGCTGGATGCCGCGGTCACTTTCGCGTTCGCCGCGTTGGTTTTGGTGATCCTGATCGAATCTGGACGAAATTGGTGGCTCTATGCTTCCGGGAAGAAACGCGTCGTGCTGCGCGAGGCCCCGGTCGAATTGTCGCGGCTTACGGCCTAGCCTTGGCGGCATCAGGGAGGTGAGTTTCTAGTGGGCGCCTATCTGGACCAAGCGCATGCGGATCGCGATGCATGCTCCGCGCTCTGCGACGCTGCGCGGCGCGACGGGAGACTGGCGCGCCTCCGTCAGAGGTTGCTCTGGATTGCTGGGAACCTCTGGTGGTGGCTGCGACAAGTCTCCGGCGACGCGGACTATGAGAATTACGTGCGTCGCGGTTCGCGCGATTCGTGCGCGGGCGGAAGCGAGGGCCGCGTTTCCCGCGGAGCCATCTCTGCGGAAGAGTTCTACCTCGAGAATCTTCGGCGCAAGCACTCCCGAATCAACCGTTGCTGCTAAGCCGCTAACCTAGTTTGCCTCCGCGGCAAACCTGCAACACGTAGTTTCACCGGAGTCAACTGACGCTACTTCCTCGCGCTCCGCGTCGCGTCGGGTTTGCCTGCCGCCGGGTGCAGGATGAGTTTCTGAACGCGCCAATTGAGAATTTCGCCGACGTATACTTCGTTCTCTTTGCGGCAGTCCATTTCGTGTATGGTCCCGAACTCCTTCGGTTGCTTGCCCCCCGCGCCGAACTTGCCCAGAACGGTGCCGTCAAGTTCCATTTTGTAGATCGTGGCATCGTCGAATTCGCCGCTGTTCGAATCGGAGCTATAGAGATATTGATGCGGACCCGAGGTGATGCACAACGCCCAAGGGGAACCAACGTTGGTGTACTGAGCCTTGGGATTTCCGTCCGTGTCGAACACTTGAATGCGCTTGTTGCCGCGGTCAGCCACGTAGATGTTCTCTTTGGCGTCCACTACGATCGAGTGCGGAACGTTAAATTGCCCCTGCGCCGTCCCTCGCGTGCCCCACGATTTGATAAACGTGCCGTTCTTGTCGAATTTCGCGATCCTCGAATTTCTCGAGCCATCCGCCACGAATATATCTCCTGCAGCATCCCAGGCCACGTCCGAGGGGCCGTTGAAATTATCTCCCGGAACTCCGGCGCCGCTGCCCGCCGCAGGAGGCGCCTCCTGGCGCGCTGGATTGTCGACGGCTTCGGGTTTTCTTCCCATGGTCATCACCACGTGGCCTTCAGGATCGAATTTAACGATCATGCTGGAGCCTTCGTCCACCACCCAAATGTTGTCTTGAGGATCGATGCGCACAGCGTGCGCCTGAACAAAGGCATAGAGGTTTTGGCCGATTTCGCGCACATACTTCCCGTTCTGATCGAATTCAAAAAGACGCGAACCGGAGCGCACGAACACACGATTCGTTCCCGTGGTCACATTCACAGACCCCGTCCGCGTGTACACGAAGATGTGCCCCTTGGAATTCGTGGCCACGCCCAGGACCTCTCCCAAATAGATGTCCTCGGGCATTTTCAAAAAATTGGGCGCGGAATCGTAGGCAATCTCGGGGATTGACTGGCCCATGAGCGGCACCCCTACTACTAAAACCGACAACATGCAGATAAGAAAAAGCGAGCGTTTCATAAAATCCTCCTGAATCTTCTCCGCGGCTCCTGAACCCGAATCTACCTCGAGGAGGTTTGTACCTGCCTGGACGACGTTTGCACCTGCGGATGCAAGGTCAGCTTCTGCACGCGCCAGCCTGTGATTTCCGCGGTCAGCAGATCGCTCCCATTTCGGCAATCTATGGCGTGAACCGTCGTAAATTCCTTCAATTGCTTGCCCGCCTTGCCAAATTTGCCCAGCACCGTCCCATCCAACTCCATCTTGTAGATTTCCCCGCTCACCGCATTCAGGCGCGAATTGTTGTTGTCCGGATTTGAATTCGAACTGTAGAGATACTGGTGAGGGCCCGGCGTGATGCAAAGCGCCCACGGCGCTCCCACGTTGTCATAGACCGCCTTCACAGCAAGGTCATTGCTCAAGACTTGAATTCGACGATTCCCGCGATCCGCCACATACACGTTGCCGTTCGCATCCGTCTGAATCGAGTGCGGCGTATTGAACTGGCCGGGCCCCGTCCCTTTGGTGCCTATGGAATTGATATACCGGCCGTACTTGTCGTATTTCACCACCCGCGAATTCGTGTAGCCGTCGGCGATGAAGATATTCCCGGCAGCATCCCAAGCCACGTCTGTCGGCCTGCCAAACCGATAGGGCTGCGGAGGCGGGGGAGGGGTATTGGGGGGCGGAGTCGCTCGTACGCCGCCGTTGAACTCGGCCCTTCTCCCCAGAAGCATGGCCACTCGACCGTCCGGGGCGAACTTGATGACCATATCCGTGCCCTCATCGACCACCCAGATGTTGTCCTGAGGATCGACGCGTACGGCGTGGGCCATCTGGAAACCATAAAGGCCCTTGCCGATCTCGCGCACGAACGAGCCGTTCGGATCGAATTCATACAAGTGCGAAGTGTCGCCGCCTCGGGTGTAGACAAAGACGTGCCCCTTGGAGTTGGTGGCCACGCCGATTCCTTCGCCCAGGTACGTGCCGGTAGGGAGCTTCAGAAAATTGGGCACGGAGTCGTAGGCGATCTCCGGAGCCGTTGCGAAGGCCTTTGCTGGCGCCGGAACGTTCTGTTGAGCCCAAGTCAAGGCCACCACCGCAAAGTGGAATAGGAGTAACGCCGATAGGACGCGAAGCTTCATAAAGCCTCCCTCACTCTGATCTTTCTGGAGCAAAGGCCGCCAGATTAGCGCGCGCCGTTTGCTCACCGGTCCTGTCTCGAAAGCTCAGATCATTGCCCTGCTGGAACGTTTGGCAGAATCATACGCTTACTGGCAGCCCTTTCAACTCCTGATTCATGCGAACAGGCGTAGTCCTAGATCCGCACAAATCGCTTGAAATTAGCGGATGTCGGCGAGGCTCGACCGTAGGGAATCGCTAAAAGTTGGCTAGGGTAATCGCCCGATACGGCTTGCCCGTGATTCTTCGTAAGTTATTGAAGTTAAGGTAGGTGCAAGTGTCTCTTTCCAATGTGACGCGGCTGCCTGATCCGCCCGCGTCGATAAGCGCGCCCAAAGGTCCGCACGCGATTCTCCGGACCATCCGCCAGATATGGAACGAAATTCTCAATGATGACTGCGTCGACTTGGCCGCGGCGATGGCCTATTTTTTTGTGCTCGCGCTCTTCCCATTTTTCGTTGTTCTTGGCGCTTTGGCTGGGTTCCTTCCCTACTCAAATTTGTGGAATCAGGTGTCTAACGCAATCATCGAACATTTTCCCGCGGAAGCACGCGGTCTGGCCTTTCAGACCTTGTTGAACCTCGCACACAGGAATGGAACGTTCCTCTCTCTGGGATCCATCGCTACCGCGTGGACCTCTTCTTCTGGGATCGTGTGCCTCATGGAAAACCTCAGCCGCGTATACAACGTCGCCGAAACGCGGAGCTTCTGGGAAAAAAGGTTGATCGCTTTCGGCATCGTCATCGTGACTTCGGCGTTCTTTGTGGGGTCCTTCGGGTTATTGACCGCGGGCCATCGGATCGGTTCCTTCCTCGTCTACGAATTTGACCTTGGGCCTCGGTTTCGAATTGTTTGGGAGATTTTTCGCTGGTGCTTCCTGGTGGTGCTGCTGCAAGCCGGAGTGGCAATCTTGGACAACGTCCTTCCGAATAGGCAGCGTCCCTGGCGGTGGGCTTCCCCGGGCACGCTGTTTGCCACCGCCACGCTCGTAGCGAGCACTTCGGGCGTGAACTTCTACGTTCGGCACGTGGGCCACTACTACGAAACTTATGGAACGATTGGTGCTTTTTTCGTCCTCATGGTCTGGATCTTTGTCTCTAGCCTCACTCTCCTAGTGGGCGCGGAAATGAACGCGGTGCTCGAAAGACGCAGATCCTGATGTTAGCCGCCAATCTCGGCTGGCGAGTCTCACCTATGGGGGGCTAGTCGGTCCGCGGAATGCCATGATCGTGTCCCTATCCTTGATCTTGCAAGGTCGAGGGCCGAAGAGCCTTGCATTTATCTTGTCGGCCATTTTCGTGTTTTCGGTGGGTGCTGTTGCTCGCGCGCAAACTCCCGCCAACCTTAATTATGAAGGCGAGACCGTTACGGCCATCGATCTGGCCTCCCGCCCGGAAAGTGACGTCGAATTTCTGCGGTCGCTCATCATTCAGCAGCCCGGTCAGCCTTATTCCAATGCCAAAGTTCAGCAAAGCATCGCGGCTTTGCAGGCTACCGGGGAATTTACGGCCGTGAGAGTGCAGGTTTCTCCCGTGAACGGAGGCCTGCGGCTGATCTTTGTTATGGAGCCCGCGTATTACCTGGGCCTGGTGCAGTTTCCTGGCGCGATACCGACCTTTACTTACACGCGCCTGTTGCAAGTGGTGAGCTTCCCGGAGGGTGCCCCATTTTTTCGACAGGAAATGGCCAATGCTACAGGGGCGGTACAAACTTTTCTGCGGCGCGAAGGGTTCTTCGTAGCGCAGGTAAAGCCAAGGACGGAGATCGACCGCGAGCACAAGCTCGTGAATCCGGTGTTTCAGATCACTCTCAATCGTCGCGCAAAGGTGGGCGCCATCGATTTCGAGGGCCTGTCCCAGGCCGAAGCGCAGCAGGAGCGCGCTGCGCTGAGCTCTTTCTGGACCCATTTCGAAAAAGGCCGGCTGAAAGAAGGAACCACCTTTTCGGCAGAGCGAATTCAAGCGGCCGTCACCCGGATTCGAAATACGCTGGCCGCGAATGGACGTCTGGCTCAGGAAGTCAGCCTGGCGTCGACGAATTACAGTCCCACGGCCAACCGCGTCGATTTGTTGTTTCACGTAAAGCTTGGGCCCAGCCTTACCGTGCAGATCGAAGGCGCGCATATATTCAAAAGAACGCTTAAGAAGCTCACTCCCATCTACCAGGAGAGTTCCTACGACACCGATCTCTTGGCGGAGAGCCGGATGGACTTGGCGAGTTACTTCCAATCCAAGGGATATTTCGACGTCCAGGTCGCATCAAAAGTGCAGCAGACGCCGGATAGCGTCGCGGTGATGTTCGAGATTCAGAAGGGCAGCAAGCACCGTGTGAGCAAAGTAGCGTTCACGGGGAATCAAACCATCGGCACTGCGGCGCTCCGCGCGGCAGTTGTGGTGAAACCGAAGCAATGGTTTTTTTCCAGAGGGAAATACAGCGAGCCGTTGCTTCGCGCCAGCGCCGGCAAGATCGAAAACATGTATCGCGTCTTGGGTTTTCCCGACGTAAAAGTCGCCACCCGGGTGCAGGATCTGGAGCGAAACGTCAACATCACTTTCGAGATTACCGAAGGCCAGCGGGCCGTCGTCCACAATTTCCAGATCGTCGGCGGCACCGGGCTCGACACCGGCAAACTTCCGGCGCACGCTCTGCGGCTCGGCCTGGGAAAGCCCTATTCGCCGGAGCTGGAGCTGGAAGATCGCAACGATATCCTGGCTTACTACCTGGATCTCGGTTTTCTGAACGCGCAACTCAAGTCCACCGCGACTCCCTTTGATGGCGATAAGGATCGCGTCGACGTTGTCTACCAAATCCAGCGAGGACCGCAGACCCGCATTCAAGACGTTCTCTATCTCGGAAACGTCAGGACCAAGACGAACTTGATCGCGCACACCGCGGCGCTCGCTCCGGAAATGCCCCTCAGCGAATCGAAGATGCTGGAGGCGGAAAGCAATCTGTATAACCTCGGAATCTTCGACTGGACCAGTGTTGGGCCCCGCCGGGCCGAAGAAATCACGTCGCAGTTGCTGGGTGACGTCGATCGGCCGAGCGCCCCGGCGCCATCCGATGGCGGCGCTCCGGACCCTGCGGCCGGTAACAGTGCCCAAGGAACAAGCGCGAGTTCGGTGTCCGCGCAACAGTCCCCGCTCGGCCAGAATCAATCCGCGCCGCGAAGCCAGGAGATTGACGCCGAGCAGATTCAGGACGTCCTCGTCAAAATACACGAATCGCAGAGAAACTCGATCGATTATGGTGGCGGGCTCGAGCTCGTCAGCCGTGGCGGGACACCGCCGGGCGGCGCGATCGTGGTTCCCGGACTCGCGCCGATCCCGGTGGGAAGCAATTTCACCACCAGCGAACAAAGATTCTGGAGCCCGATTGGGACTTTTTCGTACACCCTGCGAAACCTCCGCGGCCGCGGAGAAACCTTTACGGCTTCCATTCTGGGTTCTCGCCTGGATAACCGCGCCACATTGACCTACGGCGTACCACGGCTCTGGAGTACGAATTGGAGTTCGCTGCTGAGCACTTCAGCGGAGCGGAGCACGCTCAACCCGATCTTTGCCGATACCTTCACTTTGGGCTCGTTTCAGGTCCAGCGGCCCCTGAATCCGCGGCGAACCCAAACCTTCATCCTCCGTTACCAATTTCAGCACACAGTGCTCAGTGACCTGCTTATTCCGGCCCTTGTGCCGCAGCGAGATCAAAACATTCGGCTTTCAACCCTTTCCGTTTCGTACATTCACGACACTCGCGATAAGCCTCTCGATGCTCACCACGGCGTTTATCAGGCGCTCAATTTTGGCGTCACTCCGGCAGCCCTGGGCGCCAGCGCCAGTTTCGTAAAATTCCTGGGGCAAGCGGCTTATTACGTCCCCATCACCACGCACATCACTTGGGCCAACAATGTTCGCCTGGGCTTTGCCAAAACAATCTTTTCCAGTTTCGTGCCGCTGAGCGAGGAGTTCTTCTCCGGAGGCAGCGACACCCTTCGAGGTTTCCCCATCGATGGCGCGGGACCCCAGCGGCCTGTCGTGGCATGCGGTAATTCCAGCGACGCGGCGACTTGCACCACCATCTCGGTGCCCGTCGGGGGCAACATGCTCATGGTCTTGAATTCGGAGCTGCGTTTTCCAATCCCTCTTAACCTTCCTTCGGTGGGGAAAAATTTGGGCGGAACGATTTTCTACGACGGCGGCAACGTTTATTCGAACATTAATCTGCCCTTACTTTGGAGGGAATACACCAACAGCGTGGGAGTTGGAGTTACCTACCAAACGCCGGTCGGCCCGGTGCGCTTCGATATCGGCCATCTGCTGAATCCCATAGCGGGCATCAGTTCGGTGCAGTTCTTTCTTACGTTGGGCCAGGCCTTCTGATGAGCGGCGCGCGGAAAAGGCACGGCATGAACTGGAAGAAGACCATGGCCTGGATTGTCAGCGCGATTGGCGGCGCGATCGTCGCCGTCATCTTGCTGGTTTTGTTTGGTGCTTTCCTGATTCAGCGGAATACGTTTCTGCATCGCTATCTGCTTGCCAAAATGGTTCAAATTGGTGACAAATCCGCCGGCACGGAAATTGCCATAGGAGATTACTCCATACGATGGTTTCCGCTGCAGATCACGTTGCGAGACCTGATCGTGCGTGGCAGGGAGGACGCCCTCGCCCCTCCGCTCGCCAGCCTTCCTCGAGTCGAGATCGGCGTGTCCTGGCGTCCATTGCTGGACAAGAAAATAGAAATTACACAGGTGATTCTTGACCGTCCGGCCGTATATCTTATGATGGACCAGTCCGGAAAATCGAACCTGCCTGCCCGGCCTGCTTCCCAGCAGCCATCTCCGAGCAAACTGCAAATCTTCATCGAACACGCCGCCGTGCGAGGGGGCGATCTGCGATATGCTGATTTAGCTCGCAAGATCGACGTCAATCTGCCCGATCTGCGCTTGGACCTATACGAACGGGCAGCAGATCAATACTCTGGGGTCTTTGGATATAGCCGGGGCGAAATCACCGCGGACGGCCGCCCCCCGCTCTATCAAAGCGCCGAAATCAACTTCGCCGCGACGGATACCGGCATCGATTTTGAATCGGTCCATGTTGCTACCGATACGTCACAGCTGAACGCCTCAGGTAGCATGCGGGGCTACTCTAGCCCGAAAGTGCTTGCCGATTACCACCTGATGTTGTCAGCCTCCGAATTGCATAGGGAATTGCCGGCAGCGCCTCTTTCAGGCGGAGAGATAGAGCTTGCAGGATCACTTAGCTACCAGGCTGCTGCCGGCGCATTGCTGCAAGCCCTGAAGACCACCGGCCGCGTCTCGACTCCAGCGTTGCGGGCCTCTTTACCGGACATGAAGTTGGACCGGAAGAAGCCCTCGAATCGCGAGCTGAGCCTGCGCTCCCTTTCCGCAAACTATTCCATGGAAGCCGGAAACTTGCAGGTCAAGGCGCTCAGCGGCGAGGCCATGGGCGGAGTGGTTCGCGCGGAATTCAGCGCGGAACGCCTAACGGCGGTCCCGGCCTACCAACTTTCTGTCTCCGCTAAGGGATTGTCCCTCGAGCAGATGGAAGGGATTGCTCAAACCGGCATGGCACCGTTGCGGGGAACCGCACAGCTAGAGGCGAGTGCGCATTGGACTTCCACTCTAAAGAACGCAATCGCGCGCGCCGACGCGGCCATTTCCGCATCGATCGAGTCCGTTCCATCCGCATCGAATCCCGCGGGGCAGGTCGTGCCCCAGCCACTGCCGCTAAATGCCGACCTGCACGTCGCCTACGATGCGCCTCATTCCATGCTCACGGTCACAAACAGCTCGATAGCCAGCAACGGAACCACGATCACGGCGACAGGTACGGTAAGCTCCAATTCGTCGCTATCCGTTCACGCCCAAAGCAGCGACCTGCGCGAATCAGATCTGCTGATCATTTCCGTCCGCAGATTTCTGAGCGACGCGGGCCGACCAACCGTTTCGAGCTCTACGCCCCTCGGCCTGCGGGGAGCAGCTTCCATCGACGCTCGAGTAGAAGGGCAAATTCAAAATCCCCGGATCAGCGGCCACCTTGAGGCAGATGCCCTGGAGTTTCGCCAGGCCAGTTGGCCACGCATTCAAGCCGACTTCGATGTCAGCGCGTCATCGGTGGCTCTGCGCAACGGCCTTGCCGAAACCGCGAATCACGGCCGTCTGAACTTCGCGCTGACCACCAGCCTGCAACACTGGTCCTACAGCGCCGAGAATTCAATAGCTGCGCAACTGCAGGCGTTGCAAATTCCGGCCGCGGATTTGGAGCAGCTTACCGGGATATCCGGGCTCGTCTCCGGCACGTTTTCCGGAAATGTGTCTATTCGAGGCCCCATCGATAATCCGATGGGCCAAGCCTCGTTGGAATTGCGGGACGCCTCGTTATGGGGCGAGCCGGTTCGCAGTGTTGTAACGCAGCTTCGCGCCGCCGATAAAACGATTTCGGCACAATTCACGGTTGCTGCTCCCGCGGGGACGATCAGCGGAGAAGGCCAGTTCAACGTGCCCGGCAGAAGCTATCAAGTTTCGATTGGTCATTCCGTGCTTAATCTCGGCCAGGTTCACTACTTCTCTTCGCGGGGCAGCATCGAGGGAATGTTGGGAATTGAAGCCCATGGCCAAGGAACACTGAAAACGCCGCAATTCGATCTCACGCTCGACGGTGAGCAATTGCATTTCCGCAATACGTCCCTTGGCTCGATGAGCGCCCAGCTCCATGTCGCCGATCAGCAGGCGAATTTTGACCTGACCTCAAATATCGAAGGCGGGCGAATCCACGCTACCGGAAATGCCGGGTTGGCCTCTCCGTACATCGTCCATGGAAATTTTCAACTTCACTCTCCCGAATTCGGTCCTCTGCTGGCCACCTACATGCGCTCGGCGCCGGCGGGCCTTCGGGGAACGGCGGATGTAAGCGGTGAGATCGATGGGCCGCTGGCCGAGCCTCAGAAAGTAAAGGCCGATGTGGAGCTATCCACCCTCGATCTCGCTTACCAGAATCTCACCTTAGCCAGCGCCGGCCCGGTTCGCCTGAACTATGCGGATCGTGTCTTAACGATTTCACAGGGTGAACTCAAAGGCACCGGGACCGACTTCAAATTTGGCGGAACTCTTCCGCTCGCCGGCTCGGCGCCTCTGAATATTACGTCCACCGGCTCGATCGACCTTCACCTCCTCAACGTTCTTGGCGCCAAAACGCAAGCTTCCGGAACAGTCCAAATTGATGTCACCGCGCAGGGAGCGCTGAGACAGCCCCAAATCGGCGGCACGATCGAGATGACCAACGCCGCGTTCATCAGTGACGTCGCTCCGATCGGCCTGCATAATGTGAACGCTCGCGTGACGCTCAAAAATAATCGCCTGACTATCGAGAATTTGTCGGGGCAAATGGGCGGCGGAACGTTCTCCGCGAGCGGCTTCGCCAGCTATGCTCCCGTCTCCTTTTCGCTCCAGGTCAGCGGCAAATCGGTTCGCATCCGATATCCGCAAGGAACTCGGGCCCAACTCGATGCCGACCTCACCTTGGGCGGAACGCCGGCCGGTTCGCTCTTGAACGGCCGCGTCACCATAGACCAGCTCTCCTTCACGCCGGACTTCGATCTGGCAAACTTCGTCGCCCAATTCAACTCCTCTGGTGTTTCCGTGCCGTCCCCTTGGGAACAGAACACCCGCCTGAACGTGGCCGTGGCCTCGAGCGATGTCCTGGCCCTTTCCAGCAGCCAGTTAAGCTTGCAGGGATCGGCGGATTTGCGCGTCGCGGGAACCCTGGCGGCGCCTGTCGTCCTGGGAAGATCCACGCTCACGGGCGGATCGATCATCTTCATGCACAACGTCTATCAAATCCAAAGCGGCACAATCGTCTTCGCCAATCCGGTCCGCACCGAGCCGACGCTGAATCTCTACGTGACTACGACGGTGGAGAGCTATGACATCACGTTGAACTTCCTTGGTCCGCTGGACCGGATGCGCACCAACTACACCTCCGATCCCGCCTTGCCTCCGGTGGATATCATTCACCTCTTGGCGTTCGGCACCACCACGGAAGAGGCGGCCGCAACCGCCACGCCCGCTTCGCTGGGCGCCGAATCGCTGATCGCCAATCAACTCGCGGGCCAGGTAAGCAATCGCCTCGAAAGACTTACGGGCATTTCGCAGCTTGAGCTGGATCCATCGCTGGGCGGCAACAACAGCGATCCCGGCGCGCGCGTGGCTATCCAGGAGCGCGTCGCCAGCAATATCCTCTTCACTTTCGCCACCGATCTCACGAATACCCAAAACGAGGTCGTGCAAGTGAAATATCAGACCAAGGGACGCTTGTCGTTCACGTTGACGCGCGACGAATATGGAAGCTACGCGCTCGAGATCAAGACCCGCAAGACCTTTTGAAGCTTCCATACGGGCGGACTCCGCAGGTTCCGAATATAATGAGCACATGAGCCGAACAAGGGACGTCCGCGGACGCTTGCTGAACGCGCTCCGCTGCCGCTGTCCCAATTGCCGTCAAGGTAAGGTTTTCAAAGGCTGGCCGAATCGTGTCTTGCCGAAATGCCCCTCTTGCGGGCTCGCCTATTTCCGTGAATCGGGCTACTACCTGGGAGGCATGATCATCACCTATATCCTCACCGCCTTCATCGTTGTCATCCTCTACCTTATCTCGCTGGTGCTTCCGGGCATGAGCCATTTCTCGGAGAATTCCACGTACGCCTTCTGGGCCATCCTCGCGATTTCGTTGACGATCGTACTCATGCGCCCGGCTTACAGTCTATGGCTGTCGCTGGATTTCTTGATCGATCCGTGGGTCCCGGATCAGCCGAAATAAGGCCTAGGCCCTGGCTCTAAATTCTGATTAACAACCCAGTTCCGAGCGAACTTCGCTGATGGGCTTGCCTTTCCAGAACTTCTCCCAGTTGTCGATGGAGCTTAAGGACCGCGCCAGCATCCGGTCGATATACAAACTGCCATGCAGGTGATCGATCTCATGCTGAAGAATTCGCGCGTACCAGCCTGAAGCGTCGATTGCCTTTGAATTGCCCCGGTGATCCAGGCACTCCACGCGCACGCCGTGAGAACGCGGAACTATGGCGAAAAATCCCGGCAGGCTCAGGCAGCCTTCGAAAAACTCCGCAGTTTGATCGTCATGATTGCTGTGAATCCGGGGATTGATCACCACGTGGAAAGCTACGGGCCGCCGCTCGCGCAGCTTCAGCTGCTCCGCGCTGACGTCCTTGAGATACTCCTTGCGGTCTTCAATGACGGCCAGCTGAAGGCTGATGCCGATCTGGGGAGCGGCCAGGCCCACGCCCGGCGCTCCGCGCATAGTTTCGCGCATATGGCTAATCAGGTTTTGTATCTCTTTGCTCCGGATCTCTTGTGGAGAAAGAGCGCGCGCCTGCTGCCGGAGGACGGGTTCTCCGGCATGAACGATGGGTAGAATCATGATTCTCCTTCGACGCTAGAGTAACGCGCCGAAGGAGAATCGCCAAAACCGGTGCGCAGGAAGGGAGGGCTATCGCGCCGTAACCGCCGCGTTCTCTTTTTCGATGGGAGCCCCGACCAGGTTTCCCCATTCCGTCCACGAGCCGTCGTAATTCTTTACCCGGTCGTAGCCCAGCAGATATTTCAGCACGAACCAGGTATGCGAACTGCGTTCCCCGATGCGGCAATAGGCAATGATCTCATCCTTGCCGCTTATGCCCTTGGTTCCGTAGAGCTGCTGCAAGTGATCCGCGCTCTTGAAGGTGCCGTCTTCGTTCGCTGCCTGCGCCCAGGGAACGTTGGCCGCGGAAGGAATGTGCCCGCCGCGTTGCGCGGTTTCGCTCATGCCCGGGGGCGCGATGATTTTGCCCGTAAACTCGTCCACCGAGCGCACGTCCACCAGATTGCCGCGCGTGCGGTTCTCCACGATGGCAAAGACGTCTTCCTTGCGCGCCCGCACGGATTCGTCGGGGCCCGAGGCGTGATAAGCCGCGGGCGCGACTTTCGGCGCGTCCGTAGTCATGGGACGCTTCTCCTCCAGCAACTTCTTGCGCCCTCCGTTGATCAGCCGCGCATCTTTGTGGCCATAGTATTTCAATTGCCACAGAGCGTACGCCGCGAACCAATTATTGTTGTCGCCGTACAGCAGCACGGTGGTGTCGTTGGAGATGCCGGACTTGCCCAGCAATTGCTCGAGCGCCGCTTTGGAGATCAAATCGCGGCGCACGTTATCCTGGAGCTGCGTCTGCCAATTCCAACCCACGGCTCCGGGAATATGCCCCTGATCGTACGCGCTCGTATCGACGTCGACCTCCACCAGCCGCACTTTGGGGTCGTTCAGATGCTGCGCGGCCCATTCTGTGGATACCAGGACTTCGGGATGCTTGTATTCAGCCATGCGTAATCTCCTCTGAAATGGAGTCCAATAAAAAACCCATCGTCATGCGTTCTGTCGATGGGCTCTTCAAAACAAACGCGATTTGGAAATTTCCCTAGGTCTCAAGCCCCGCGCCAAATGAAATCGGTCGACAACAACAAGCGCAGCTGTAACCTGACGCGCTGAAACCGCAGGGTGCCATGTACTCCAACCTACACCACAAAGCAGCCATTGGCAACGGCGAGTCCGGGCCCATCCGGCAGTCTGTCAGTCGAGGTCGAGATGAGACTGGGCCAGCGGCATGGGTGGGTACTGCGGGCGAAGAACCGTAACCTCGTCCCCGTCTGCGATGAACGCGGCATGCGCCAGGCCCAGAAATAATCCATGGTCGAGGACGCCGGAAATATCCCTGAGCCTTGCGGCCAAAGCGGAAGGATCTCCGATGAGCCCGAAATCGCAATCCAGAAGATAGTTTCGCTGATCGGTAAGGAACGGCTCATTGGGTTTTCGCTGGTCCATGCGTAGCTCCGCTTTACCTCCCAGGTCCGCGACGTCATCCATCACCCAGGGCGCGGCGAAGGTAGACACTTCCAAGGGAACACGCCGCCGCCCGAGCTGCGAAACGCGCTTCGAGGAATCCGCGATCACAAAAAACCGGCGCGAATGCCGGGCCACGATTTTTTCGCGCAGAAGCGCGCCTCCCGCGCCCTTGATCAAGCTGAGGTCCGGAGCGATCTCGTCGGCGCCATCGATATTGAGATCGATGCGCAGGCCGCGCTGCGGCGCGCAAATCCGCAGGCCTAGCTCCGCGGCCTTTTTTTCAATCGGCAGAGATGAACCCACGGGCTCAATCGTCAGACCATCGCGGCGCACGGCCTCGGCGAGCAACTCCACAAAATAACTCGCCGTGGACCCGCTCCCCAGGCCAAGGATCGTGTGATTGCGAACGTACCGCAAAACGGCATGCGCCGCCGTTTTCTTTTCTTGTTCGAGCTGTTCCGGCGTTTTTGAGGAGCTCACGCCTCAAGCATATACTCGAATCGGCGTGCGCGAACCATCGGAGAAGCTCAGCCAAATCGTCACGCCGCGCCGCCTACGCGTGAGGCGGCTGCGGCGTAGCGAGCTGCCGGCCCCCACCCTGGAACTGGCCCGCTTTCTGATCGGCAAAACTTTGGTTCGCGACCTTCCCGCCGGCCGCATCACCGGTCGCATTGTGGAGACCGAAGCCTATCCGCCGGGAGATGCTGCTGGACACGCATTCCGAGGCGAGACGCCCCGGAACCTTTCGTTATTCCTAGGCCGCGGCCACGCCTACGTATATTTCTCCTATGGTTCTTTCTGGCTGCTCAACGTCAGCAGCGAACGGCTGGGCATCGGGGCCGGCGTCCTCCTCCGCGCTCTCGAAATCGTGGATGGTTTCAACCTTATTCGCGGCGCCGGCCGAAAAACGGCGCGCCACCCCGATCTCGCACGAGGTCCAGGCAGGCTGGGCCGTGTGTTGCGAATCGATAAGCGCCTTGACGGCCAGGATCTATGTGCCAATGGGCCTCTGTGGCTGGGAACGGAAGTATGGCCGCGGAAAGCGGTTGGTAAAAGCGTGCGGATCGGAATTTCGCGTGAGGTTGACCGGCCGTTTCGATTCTATGAAGTTGGCAATCCTTCCGTCAGTGGACCTCTTCGGCTCCGCACGTAATGCGCGCTGGCTGGCCGCACTGGAAGCGCTCTCAGGGGAGGCTATGATTCCGTGTCAGTGTGTGTCGGCTGCGATCCAATTCCCGCTCGCGCGAATACTTACTTCCACCATGTCGCTGGCGCGGAGGATGAACGTGCTGGGGTTCTTCAATCCCCAAGCGATATAAGGAATTGAGAAATCGGAGTTCAAGGTGACAGCCGAGCCTTCGCTCCTCAGCGTGACGGGAATTGCGATTTCATGGTCCTGGCCCAGAAGGCGGAACTCTCCTTTCACTTCGACGTGCGAATCGCCCTGCATCTCCACATGCCCTTCAATATCCTGAAGGGCAAAAGTGATCTCCGGATACCGCTGGCTCTCGATGATCTCTTTGTGCATTCTTGAATCGCGGCCCTTGTTACCGCTCTTGCCGCTCGTCGCGCTCACGACGATCGAACCCGCGGCCTTTCCCGTCGCAGGATCGAAACTCACCTTTCCACTTGTTAATGTGAATGTGCCGTGCACGGTGTGCAGAGAAGACTTCAGCGTAAAGTGGATGGCGGATTGCGTCGGATCGAGCTCCAGAGCCTTTTCTTGAGCGAACCCCGGCGCGGCCAGCAATCCCAGCAGCAGAACGAGCGGTGCTAGTGAACGCGCCAGTCGGGCTCTCATCGGTTCCACATAATTCCAACGATGATTCGCGGCCCGCGTTGATCGGTTTTTTAGCATGGGACTTAGTTCGAACCTCTCGCCGGCGGTTGATGAGGAAGTCGTCAGGAGCTGTTCACCAAGAGAAAATCAGCCGCCATCCCAAGCGTACGGGCAGGTCCAGGCCACATTCCGAAAGAGCCAACTCTCCCACTTGCGCGTTCAGCATACGGGCAAAGAGCGAAGGCTCAGCCGCGAAAGTTCGCAATGCTCGACGACGCAAGCGGGGATGCGTGTCCATAAGAAGCATCAGCCTGGACGTCAAGTGCGCCATTCGGCCAATGCGCTCGTGTGCCGCTTGATACGATTGCAGATCGCTGCGTTTGATGGCCTCTACCAGCGCCGCTGCCTGCCTCAGTCCCAATCCGATGCCTTCCCCCGTTAATGGATCCACCGAACCCGAGGCGTCGCCAACCAGAGCAACCGTCCCGCGATAAACGCGCCTCAGGCGGCGCAACGAGGCGTGGGCGCCGCGTACCTTGTTCGTGGCAGAGGCCCCGCTAAGGCGGCAGGCGAGTTCGGGGACTTGCCCGACGGCATCGTGAAATTTCAGCAAAGGATTGCGCGAAGTGACCGCGACGCAAACCCCGTCGTGCGCGATCGGAGCGGCCACGATCTGGCAACCTCTAGCCCAGTAGACCTCCACGAAATCGCTCCACGGCTCCATACCGAAATGCTGGCGAATGCCGAAGCGAGATCTTTCGTATCGCGATTCCTCCAGTGCTGCCCACCTCCGCACCGCCGAACCCTCGCCATCCGCCCCAATCACGTATCGGCAGCGAACCTGCCGGCCATCGCATGACAATCCGCCCTCCCGCTCGAGCGTCACGCGAGCGCCCCACATAAGTTCAACGCCCCCGTCGGCGGCTCGCTGCACAAGCCGGGAATGCAATTCCGTTCGGCACAGTCCCAATCCGAAGCCGTTTGCAAACGTGGCAGCGGCACAAGTTTTGCCGTCGCCGTCGTTGAAGCGGATGCCGAGAAAACGGACAGCCTCGCTGCAATTGAGCTTGACGCCCAGCTTTTCCACCGCCGCAAGCGAGTCCGGCATCAAACCTTCGCCGCAAGCCTTGTCGATTGGCGGCCGATTATGATCGGCCACAACCACTCGCATCCCCGCTTGCGCGCCGAGAATCGCTGTAGCCAGCCCCGCCGGACCTCCGCCCACAACAAAAAGATCGGCACAAAGCTCGCCGCACAGATTGCCACGGAGATTGCTGGACAGATCGGGCCCGCTCATGAACGAGTTCATCTCAGGCTCTGACGTTTGCTTTGACGCATCAGGCGAGTTTAGACGAGAAGGCAGGACAAAGAGTTGGAAGCTATTTTGGCGCGGCGCAAGAGTTGATGCGTCAGCAGCTTAGCCGGCTTTGCGGCGGGGCCGCAGGCCCCGCTCCGCCACGGGTTCAAGCAGGCGCAGGACGTGTTCGCCCGATTCCGGGTCGAAGCGATAGGACAAAACGGCGTCTGCCGCAGTCGTATCCGCAGCTAGTTCCAGCTCCGGGTTGTCGAGAATGATGTCGCCGTTATTGCGGATGCGAAATTCTGTTCCCACTTGCATCGGGATAATCACTTCTGTACGTTTTTCGGCCATGAGGCCTCCCTGCGGCTAAACGTATTGCGGGCACCGCTGCCCGTTTGATGCAAGAACGAGCGGTTCGTGCCCCGAAAGGGCTACAATTAAACCATGCGTTATCTCGTTCGTGCGCGAGTGAAACCCGGTCGCGAGGCGGACCTGCTGGCTGCGATCGAGCGTGGCACGCTTGGCTGCGGATCGGTGGCCGAAGGCGAATATCTGCGCAATATGAAGGACGCCCGGGTCTGCGAGGATCGCACGACGCGCTGGGTTGAGGTGTGTTATTGTCCCAGCCCGCTGGTCGAGGAGCGTCCCTATTGGGAAGAGTATTTCGATCTCATGCGCGTGCAAGACGCGCATGATCGCCGCCGCTGTCGCGATGAAAATGGCACGGAGGTTTGGGCCTGCGGCTCCTGCGATTGTACCCAAAGGCTCGAGAAGCGGCTGGCGGAAAGCGGTGAATCTTTCTTGGATCTCCTTCGCGACAAGGTCCAGGCGGGCTCCGCTGGCGTTGGGGTCCGTGGACGCGAAGAAAAATGAAGATTCAGGCACGTTCCTGAAATTCGCTCTCCCCACCCTCGGCAAGCTACCCCAAAGCGGGTAAAATCATCCAATCCCATGCCTGCTCCATTGTCTCAGCGTAATCGGAGTCGAGAATTGCGCCTTCTCCATGACGTAGCCACGCGATCCAAATCGCCGCATATCTTTAGGCTGTGGCTGAGAAATGCTCTCGTCCTCGCGGCCGTTGCCGCGGCTCTGTGCGTTTTCGCCGCGGGCGGCGCTTTTCTCTCGGCGCAAACACAAAATACAACCACCGTCTCCTTGGACGCCTCCCGCATCCTTCCCTTCCTCAATCAAACTCTTGGCTGGTATCGCCAGATGATTGCAGACCAGCAACTGGCTGACGATGCCAGTGAACAAGTAATGGCGGCGGATAATCGGCAACTCGCCGGTCAGATTGTGCGCGCCGCTTTTGACTTCGCCCGAGCCGAAGCCGATTCCGTCAGCAGTTCTCAGAAGCAAGCCCCCCCGCAAGGTGCAACCCCTTCGCAGGAACAAACCATGCTGCAGGCCGAGCAGCGCATGGATCAACAAATTGCAGAGCTTCAATCGGAGCTCGGCTCCCTGAATGCGAAGCTCCCTGCCGCCGTTGGCAAGCAGCGCCAGCTGCTTCAAGCCCAGATCACCGAGACTCAAAGCGAGCTGGATCTGGCGAAAACTCGTAAGAGCGCCATTCAAAGTATGGTGGCGTTCGTCGATGGCATTGGCACGCCCGGTGAAAATGCGGGACTCCTCGGTCAAATCGACGCCTTGGCGGCTTCCGTCCCCAGCTCGACGGCAGCGCCGGCTACTGCAAACCAGAATGCCCCCAAGGACCAGCCCAACGCGCAACCAAATACCAATACCGAAGCGGCAGGCGCGCAGCCGGCGGGCATCTGGGAGCTGGGCGCGGACCTTTTCGGAATCGCTCAGAAACTGCGTACCATCGACACAGCCATAAATCAGACCGACGCACTTGCCAAAACAGTCGCCGACTTGAGGACGCCGCTCTCGGTTCGCTTGCGGCAGCTCTCGCAGCAAAGCGACCAACTCGCGAATACTCCATCATCCAAGGACCCGGCCACTATCGCGCAGCAGAGGCAGCAAGCCGATGCCATTACGGCTGAGTATAAGCAGCTCGCGGCCATTGCCGTTCCGCTCAGCAAGGTGTCCATTTTGCTCGGTCTCTTTGGGAAAGGCCTCGAGACTTGGCATACAGAAGTCAGGGGTGATGTGGGGAGCGGACTGGAACGCCTGCTCGCGCGCTTGGTCGTCCTGGCCATTTTCATCGGGCTCGTCCTGGTCCTTGCCGAAATCGCCAAGCGATCCGTCTATCGTTACGTTCACGAGCCTCATCGCCGCTATCAATTCTTATTGCTGCGCAAAATCGCCATGGTGGTGGCGATCCTGGTTATCGTGGGCCTGGCGTTTGCCAGCCGTCTTGAATCCGCCGTGACCTATGCTGGTCTCCTCACGGCAGGTATAGCGGTAGCGCTCCAGAACGTCATCGTCGCCCTGGTCGGCTACTTCTTTTTGATCGGGCGATATGGCATCCGCGTAGGTGATCGTGTGCAAATCAGCGGCGTCACCGGCGAGGTGGTGGATATCGGCCTGGTGCGCATACAGGTAATGGAATTGGGGGGCAGCGCAGCGGACACCCCCACCGGCAGGGTGGTGGCTTTCTCGAACTCGGTGGTTTTTCAGCCCACCGCCGGTATCTTCCGGCAAATCCCAGGGACCAACTTCGTCTGGCACCAGGTCTCTCTAACGGTAGCCGCCGACAGCGATTTCAAGGCGGTGAGGGAAAGATTGCTTCGCGCCGTGGAGGGCGTGCTGGCCGATTATCACGACGAGCTCGAGCGGCAGAATCGCGCCATGGAGCGAACCCTGATTAGCCTCCCGCCGGATGGGCTGAGGCCTAAGATTCGCCTGCGACTAACGTCCGGTGGGCTGGAAGCGACAATTTTGTTTCCGGTGGATTTGGCCCACGCGGGAGAGATTGACGAGCGCGTCACGCGAGAGCTCATGAAAGCGGTGGACCAGGAGCCCAAATTGAGGTTGGCTGGTTCGGCCCCGTCGATTAGCGTGCGATCCGATCTCCCCGCGGCCGGTGCGGCCGCCGGCTAGACCGCCACCTGCCGCCAGCCATTCTCGCTCACGGATTAAGACCGCGATTGTTTGCTCGCAAGTTGCAGCACTTCCGCTAAATGAAAAGCTCTCCGCCCCGTCAGCTGCGCGATCTGCTCCCGGCAGCTGAAGCCGTCTGAAACCACCAGCGTATCCGTGTCGGCTTCGCGCACTGCCGGCAAAAGAACCCTCTCGCCGATGGCCCTCGAAATCTCATATTTCTCGCGCTCGAACCCAAAGGCGCCGGCCATCCCGCAGCAACCCGAATCCAGTGCCCGCAACTCCACGCCCATGCCGCGCAACAGGGCTTCTCCGCCCTTCAGCGTCATCAGTGCTTTCTCATGGCAATGCCGGTGCAGCAACACCTTTCGATCCAATTTGGGAGGCTGATACGCCGCGCCATGGGACTGCAAAAACTCACCGAAGAGAAAACTCTGATCGCGCAGCCGCGCGGCCCGCGAATCCTTGGGGAATAAAGCGCACAGTTCGTCGCGAAACACCGAGGCACAGCTCGGCTCCAGAAAAACAATAGGGAGGCCGGCATCGATTTCATGAGCGAACGCCCTCATGATTCGGACCAGGTACTCTTTTGCGCGATCGAGCATCCCAAAATCGTACAGCGGCCGGCCGCAGCACAAATGCGCCTGAGGAACGCTCACCCGGAACCCCGCGTTCTCCAGGACCTCCAGCGCCGCTCGCCCGATCTCTGGATGAAAATAGTTGGTAAACGTATCCGGCCACAAAACAATCTGTGGTCGTGCCGCACTGCTCTCCGCTCCAGGTTTCATATCCGACGCAACGGAATCTTTTCGGCCTCGCACCCAGCCTTGAAATGTGCGCCTGGCGAATCGCGGCAGCTTTCGTTCGCTCGGCAGCCGCAGCAAAAGGCGGATCAGGCTGTCGAATCCGGGCGCGTGGCTCAGCAGATTCGCTGTCCCCGGAGAGAATGAAGCAAGCCGCGCCCAGCGGTCGATCGTTCCGAAAAACTCGGCGTGCAGCGGCCTCCGCCTGCCTTCGTAATAGTGCGAAAGAAACTCGGCCCGATACGTGGCGATATCCACGTTCGTCGGGCATTCTGATTTGCACGCTTTGCAGGAAAGGCACAAATCCAGCGCTTCCTTGACGTTCTCATCCCGCCAGCCGTCCCGCACGATCTCCCCTTGCAGCAGCTCAAACAGCATGTGCGCGCGGCCCCGCGTGCTGTGCTTCTCTTCCAGCGTCGCCATGTAGCTGGGGCACATCGCTCCGCCCTGCGTTTTTCGGCAGTCCCCAAGCCCCACGCAGCGCACGGTGGCCTTCGCGAATGAGCCGCCGTCGTTCGGAAACTGGAAATGTGTCGTCACCGGTAGCGGTTTGTAGTCCGCTCCCAGCCGCAGATTCTCGGTCGGCAGATAGGCGTTCACCACTTTGTGCGGATTCATCTTGTTCGCCGGGTCCCAAGCGGCCTTGAATTCGCCAAACGCCTTCACCAATTCCGGCCCGAACATTTTCGGCAGCAGCGCTCCTCGAGATTGTCCGTCGCCGTGCTCGCCTGAAAGCGAGCCGCCGTAGCTGACCACGATATCGGCGGCGCGTTCCACGAATTCGCCATAATTGCGAATGCCCGGCTCGCTTTCGAGATCGAAGCTCACCCGCATATGAATGCAGCCGTGCCCGAAATGCCCGTAAAACGCGGCGCGGTAGTTATATTCGTCGAGCAGCTTGCGGATGTCGCGAAGGTAGGCGCTCACTTTTTCCGGCGCCACTGCCGCGTCGTCCCAGCCTTCCCATTCCGGCGGCGCGCCGGGGGCCGCGGCGGCAGAGCGCGCGCCGGACTCCCGTATTTTCCACACCCATTTTGCCTCGTCGCTGCTGTAGAGACGCACATCCGGCGATGCAGCCGATCGCTTGATCCGCTCGGCTAGTTTCGTCGCCAGGGCATTCGCCTCCCGTGGGTCGTCGGATCCAAATTCCACCAGCAGGATCCCTCGTCCCTCGGGAAGCACCTCCAGATTGGGTGTGTTCTTCTTGCGAAGCCCGTCCACGATGCTGCCTTCAAACCCCTCCAATCCGATGGGCCCAAAGGGCAGGATTTCGGGCACCTGCTCGGCGGCGATGAAGACGTCTGGATAGCCGAATCCCAGCAACGTTCTGTGTTGCGGACTCTGGATGAGCCGCAGCTTGGCTTGCAGCACCGTGACGCAGGTGCCTTCGCTGCCCACCAGCGCGCGCGCCGCGTGGAAGCCATTCTCGGGCAGCAGTTGATCGAGGTTGTAGCCCGAAACGCGCCGGGGAATTTCCGGATAACGCGCGCGGATCAGATCGCCGTATTGATCGCGAATCGTTATCAGCCTGGAGTAAATCTCGCCCTTGCGGCCGCCGGCAGCGGCGATGGCGCTTAACTCCTCCTGTGGCGTCGCGCCCACCTCCAACTGCGTTCCGTCGTATAGCAAGACGCGGAGCCGCTCCACATTGTCCGCGGTCTTGCCCGCGAGCAAGGAATGAGTGCCGCAGGAATTGTTGCCAATCATTCCGCCCAGCGTGCACCTGCTGTGCGTCGAGGGGTCGGGACCAAACGTCAAATGGTGAAGCTCGGCGCGTTCCCGCAGCCGGTCCAGCACCACGCCCGGCTGCACACGCGCGAATCTCGCCTCGGCGTCGAGCTCCAGAATCCGATTCATGTACTTCGTGAAATCGAGGACCACCGCGACGTTGCAACATTGGCCGGCCAGGCTCGTGCCCGCGCCGCGCGGCAACACTGGAGCGCCGAACTTTTTGCATGCCGCTACGGTCGCGATCACGTCGCCTTCGTCCCGCGGAATCACCAGGCCAATCGGAACCTGCCGGTAATTCGAGGCGTCCGCGGCATAAAGCGCGCGGCTGCCGCGGTCGAAGCGCACTTCTCCCTCCACCGTTTTTTGCAGCTCTTTTTCCAGTTCGGCCGCTGCGGCGAACGAGTCCACCGGCTTCGCGTGAGAACTGAGCGGTAAGGGAGGGAGCGTCTTCAAGTCGTCTCGAGGCTCGGACTTATGGGCTTCGCCATCAAACGGCCGGTTGCACCGCGGGCTCGGCATTCGCCGCAGGCTCGCTGGGCATCTCCTCGGTCTTCAGCCAAACCGCGAGAATGGCGCCCACTAAAAGAAAGCCGATGCTCCCGTAAAACGGCAATTCCCAGTTGCCGGTGACATCGATGATCTTGCCGGCCACCAGGGGCGAGATAATCGCGGCCAGTGCCGATCCTGAATTCATAAAGCCGCTGGCGAAGCCGGAAAAGTTCGGAGCGATATCCATCGGAATCGCCCAGATCGGAGCCACCGTGAACTCGGCAAAAAAGAACGCCAGGCTCAGGAAAATGGCGGCGGAGGTCAAATTATGAACCAGAACGATAGGCAGCATCATCACCAGGGAACAAAGGAACCCGAATATGATCAGGTTGCGTCGCGCTTTCTTCCGGTCGCCCGTTTTTTCGAAAATGCGGTCGCTCGCCACGCCGCCCGAAAAATCGCCCAGCACGCCTCCCAGAAAAACGCCCCCGGAGAAAAGCGCGCTGTGATTCAAGTTCATGCGATAGTTGTGCAGGAAAAACTGCGGCACCCAGGCCAGGAAGAACCATAGCGTCCAGCCATAGCAAAAATAGACCACGGTCACCAGGGTCATGCGGCGCGCCAGCTGCAGGAAAGGCACCGGCTCCTTCGCGCGCTCCCTCCTTGCGCGGGCCTTCGCGAACACATCCATTTCCGATGGTTTGATCGAAGCCTTCATTGACGGATGCTCGGCGGGATCGTCGCGAAAGTACCAGGCCCACGCAATCGCCCAGCCCAGGCTCACGATTCCGAGAACTACGAATGATCCTCGCCACGCCACTATGGCGATTAATCCCGCCACGAGCGGAGGCGTGAGGGCATTCCCCAACCGCGCCGCCGAATGCGTGATTCCTTGCGCCAAGGCGCGCTTCCCTTGCGGCATCCATGCGGACATGGCTCGCGTTGCTGTCGGTAAAGCAGACACGCCGATGCCCAGCATCACGCGGCCAAAAATCATGGCAGCCATGCCGTTCGCTAGGCCCATAAATATCGTTGCTGCGGACCAGATCACGGCGAATACGGTAAGAGCCGCCCGCGCTCCCACGCGATCGCTGATCCAACCGCTGAGGATTTGGAATGCCAGGTAAGGGTAAGCGAATGCCGAGAAAATCCAGCCTAAGTCGGTGTTGCTGAGATGCAATTGGTCTTTGAACGCGCCGGCCGCGGTGCTCACGTTCACTCGAACCATGTAGTTCAAGGCGTACATCACGCACAGCAAAGCCAGCACCACGGTCGTGGCCGGAATGCCTTCTCGCCTCGGCGATTCCGTCTGTATGGTATGCACTGTCTCTCCGCAGAACGTACCGCCCGCGATTTACTAAAGGGAACTATCGCGCCGCTTTCGCCGGCTCGACCTTTTGGGCGGGAACCAGCAGATTCAGCGCCGCCATCACGCCGCCCTCGCGGTGCGGTATGCCCGCCAGGCGCAGCCCCATCTCGATTCCGCTCAGAGTTCCCGCCAGCATGAGGTCATTAAAACTGCCCAGATGCCCCACGCGAAAAACTTTGCCGGCCAGTTTTCCTAAACCCGCTCCCAGCGACATATCGAAATTTTCCAGAATAATCTTGCGCAGCCGGTCTGCGTCATGGCCCTCCGGAGCAAAAATCGCCGTCATGGAATTGGAATATTCCAGCGGCTCCTCGCAAACGATTTCCAGTCCCCAGGCGCGCACCGCTGCGCGTGTCGCTTCGGCATGCCGCGCGTGGCGGCGAAAGATATTCGCGAGCCCCTCCTCGCGCATCATTTTCAGGGCCTCGCGCAGGGCGAAAAGAAGATTCGTCGCGGGCGTGAAGGGGAAAAAGCCAGCCTCGTTCTGGCTGAGCATTGGCTGCCAATCCCAATAGGATCGCGCCAATTTTGCGTTCTTGTTTGCCGCGAGCGCCTTCTCGGATACGGCGTTGAAGCCCAGCCCGGGAGGCACCATCAACCCTTTCTGCGAGCCGCAGACAGTGACGTCCACCTCCCATTCATCCATCCGGTAATCGATGCAGGCCAGCGACGAAATGGCATCCACGATCAGCAGAGCGGGATGCCGCAGGCCGCTCATCACTCGTCGGACTTCCGGGATGCGGCTGGCTACGCCCGTCGATGTTTCATTGTGAACCAGCACCACGGCCTTCACTGCATGGCTCCCGTCGGAGCTCAGCCGCCGCTCCAGTTCCGCGGCCGATGCGCCCCGCCGCCAGTTTCCGGGAACGTAATCGACGTTAAGCCCCAGCCGTTCGGCGATTTGCTTCCAAACATTGGAAAATTGACCGGTCTCGAAAATGATCACCCGGTCGCCCGCAGAGAGCGTATTGACGAGGGCCGCCTCGCACGCTCCCGTCCCGGACGAGGGATATACGATCACGTGACCCTTGGTCTGGAATACATCGCGCAAGCCCCCGAGCACCTCCATGCCGAGTTCGCCGAACTCCGGTCCCCGGTGATCGATCACCGGCTCATCCATTGCCCGCAGAATGCGGTCCGGAACGTTGGTAGGTCCCGGAATCTGAAGAAAATGACGGCCTGTGTGAATCATTTAATCCTCGACTAAAGCAAACCTTCTCGCATTTATATCACATCGCCCGCTGCGTCATCCCATAGGCGCATTGCTCACGGCACAAGCGTCGGCACACGCGAGGAGCGTGCCTGTCGCAGGGAAGCTTGCGCTCTAATCGCTTCTGTTTCGCGGCGGTACACACCAACGCGTAGCGGCACAGTCCCCCTACTTCGCCCGGGAAATTGTGCTGTATCTCCTTTGTTGTCAGCCGCTCCCGTATCGAGTCTCTGGCCACTCCCGTGCCCTTGTATCACCGTTGATGTAACGCATGGGCAAAAGGGGAGGGCAAAATGGGGGAAAGCATTATCGAACGGGAGATCGGCACGGACCAGGAGACGGTGGGGGAAGTGCGTCTATGGCAAGCCGTGCTGGTAAGAACCATCCAGGAGTGGGTTTCTGGGCCGCTCCGGCAACAGCGCCAAGCGGAAAATTATCTCTTCCATGACAATAAGGATTTTCCAAGGGTATGCCAATCGGCTGGACTGGACCCGGATGATTTGCGAGCGCGCCTGACCAGGATTCGCAGCCGGCAGTCGCACCAAACTGAAGCAATCGCGGCGTAGTGCGGAACGCGCGATCGGTTCGTTCTCACGCGCCTTGCGGGCGGGACGCCACCGGAATCATCCTCCCTTTTTCCAGCGTGAACACCAGCCCGCGCCATTCGATGCGGTTGATCGTAAAGCTTCGCAGCCAGAGGAAGAACCAAAAGAGGTCGTGCAGGGGCAGGAGCCAAAGCTTGCGCCGAACCACCGGATCGCCAAGTCCCCATACCCCCACCACATAACCGCTGAACAATCGCACCGCGAGGTAGGCCAGAATCCAGGCCGCCCTTGCCGCCCATGAAGGCGCCAAAATAGCCGCTGCCGCCGCCCACGCAATGCCTTGCGTCATCAGCAGGCCGAAATGGCCGCCGGGACGGATGTGCCGCAATCCCACCAGCCAGCGCAACTCGTGCCGAAGATAATCGCCCAGGCTCTCCGAGGGAAACTCCATATCCACGGGATCCTCGGTCAGTTCGACGCGGTATCCTTTTTCCGCGATCCGCCGGCCCAATTCGTAATCGTCGGAGTGCATATCCAGCAGCGGGGCAAAGCCGCCGATTTCGGCCAGCCTTTCCCGGGGAATTGCCGCCGTCGATCCCATCGTAAATTTCAGCCCTTCCAGCGAGCTTGCCGCCAGAGCCGAACCCGAGAAGGAAAGCGATCCCATGGTGTCCATGATCGCGCCGAACGAGGGCGCCTCAATGGCTCGATAGAGCGCGGTAACCGCTCCCACGTTTGGATCCTTGAATTGCGCCGCCACCTTGCGCAGGTAGTCCGGCGCCACCCGCACGTCGCTGTCGGTAATGATCAGCAGCGAGTAGCGAGCCTCCTCGGCCAGCCTGCAAAGCTTCCCTACTTTGTTGTTGGTTCCCTTGGTTTCGCCGCCCACCACCAGCCGGATGGAGATTTCCGGGAAATCGCGCATCAGCCGCCGCACCACCGGAGCCGCGGGATCCTCTTCATCGCTTACGGCAAACAAAATTTCGTACTGCGGATACTCCTGCCGGCAAAAGCTGGCGAAATTCTCATAGGCGCCGCGATCGAGTCCTTTCAGCGGTTTGAGGATACTCACTCCCGGAAGGTAATCGCCAGCGGCGGCAGCGCGATGCCGGGAAGCTCGAAAAAAGCGCCATGCCGCCCAGGCACTGAAAAGATAAAACGCCATCGGAGCCACGGCGGCCACGAATATGACGTCGCGAACAACATGAAAAAAATCCACGCCGTGCGGCAGCGCCGGCATTTGATCCACCCACGCCAGCGCCACTCCGAAGCAAATGAAAGTTACGCCGGCCCAGCGCACCGCGCTTAGCCGTTCCTGCAGCAGAAACTTTGCCCCCAGCGCGCCCGACACATAGGCGAGTGATGTTGCCGGAACCACGAAGCTGACCGGATACCACGAGAGCATCGTCAGAAAGGCGTAAAACGAAAGCGCCATCAGGCTGATCGCAACCCATAGCCACACCTGGCGCAGCGAACGAAGCATCACTCGCAGGATCGCCGCGGGTGAAAACTCATTCACCTCGCCGATCTGCTTCATCGCGTGGGTGAGGCTGATCTCTCCCAAGGTCCCGGTGAGTACCACGAAACCGAGGATGAACGCCGTGCGCATGGAGGTTCGATCAGCTCAGGGAACGGGCGGCAATGTGTTGCGGCTCAGTCGTTCGAGGAGGCGTGCGGCTTACCAGAAAAACTCCAAAAACAATCAGCAGGATGCCGATTCTCCGCGTCACCGGCACCTGCTCTCCCAGCCAGATGTATCCCAGCACAGGCACGAGCGCGTAGGTCACCGCCGAGAACGGCATGACGAAGCTGTAGTCCGCCCAGGAGAGCACCAGCATGTGGCAGACCATGAAGAGGAGCATGCAGCCGATGCCCAGCCAGATTGTGCCGCTGGTGAACGTGTGGAACGCTCCCTGCCAGATGGCCGTTCGGCTGGAGAAGTCGATCGTCCCCAGCCCTTTCATGCCCTTGTCCAGAATCGTATTCCCCACCGATCCCAGCACGATCATCAGAATCACGAAAAAATACGTCTTCGCTTTCAAATTGGCCGAGGAAGCGAGCTGGTCCATATCGGGAGAAGTTGAATCCGAAGAGTCTGCACTAAGTTGTTGCGCTGCCCATAGCCGCCGGAGGAGCCTGGGCCGTCTTCTTGCGGTCATGCAGGAAGCGGAAAAACTCCACGCCCTCGCGTAACCGACGCTTCATCACTTCGGGGCTCCGCACCATGCCGCCCACCAGCGAAAAGATCTTGCGTGGGCGGAAGTAGAACTTCCGGTAGAACTCTTCCACCGAATCGAAAATCAGCGTGGAAGAGAGCGTGGGAAAATTCAGCGCGGCAATCTGCACGCCATGCGTATCCACCAATTCGCCGGTCTGAATCTGCAGCCATCCCTGCTCTTGCGCCTGCCGGTAAAGTTCCGTGCCCGGATAGGGCGCCGCCAGCGAAACTTGGATCGTCTCCGGCTCGATGTCGCAGGCAAAGCGGATGGTCTCCTTGATCGTTTCCGGCGTCTCGCCGGGCAACCCCAGGATAAAGGTGCCGTGAATCGTGATTCCCAGTTGCCTGCAGTCGCGCGTGAACTCTCGGGCAATATCCAGCCGCGTGCCCTTTTTAATGTTGTTCAGGATTTGCTGATTGCCCGATTCGTATCCCACCAAAAGCAGCCTCAGCCCGTTCTCGCGCATGATCTCCAAAGTCTTCCGCGGGACGTTCGCTTTGGCGTTGCACGACCACCGGATCCCCAGCTTCCCCAGGCGGCGCGCAATCTCCTCCGCGCGCGGCAGATCGTCGGTAAAGGTGTCGTCGTCGAAGAAAAACTCCCGCACCTGCGGGAAATATTTCTTCGCCGCCGCCATTTCCGCTTCCACGCTGTCCGCGCTGCGCACCCGATAGCGGTGCCCGCCCAGCGTCTGCGGCCACAGGCAAAACGTGCACTTCGAGCGGCAGCCCCGGCCCGTGTAGAGCGAGACATAAGGATGCTGCAGGTAGCCGATGAAGTAGTTCTCGATGGTCAGATCGCGCTTATACACGTCGATCACATTCGGCAGCGCATCCATATTCTCGATCGTCGGCCGCGGCGCGGTCATGCGAATCTGCCCGTGATCGCGATAGGCGATGCCCGGCACCTCGTGCAGCGGCTTGCCCTCGGCAATGTCCGCGCAGGTATAGTCGAATTCGCCCAGCGCCACCCAATCCACCGCCGGCGCGCCGTTCAGCGATTGCATGGGCAGAACGCCTACGTGAGCGCCCACCATTCCTATCTCGATTTTCGGGTTCTCTTCCTTCAAGCGCGCGGCGAAACGCGCGTCATTGCCGAAGGACGGCGTGCTGGTGTGCAGCACCGCCAATTCATAGTCGCGCGCCAGCGGGGCCACCTGATCCACGCTGAGCCCGTCGGGGGGCGCATCGATCAGACGGCTCCCCGGCACCATCGCTGCCGGCTGCGCCAGCCAGGTCGGATACCAAAACGAACGAATCTCGCGCCGCGCCTGATAGCGCGAGCCCGCGCCGCCGTCGAACCCTTCGTAACTCGGCGGGTTGAGGAAAAGGGTATGCTTCACTCCAAACGTCCTTTCCGGATGCCCGTTCACACTTCTAGACCGGTGACACCCCGGAACACAAGCTCGTATAGTTTACCTGACTTGCCCCTGATCGCGGCAGTCCATTCTACCGGAGCTGCCCCTTCGCCGGGGTAAGGCCAGCCAGCCGGCTGCCCGGTTAAGCAACCGCTACTGAAAAATCTGTACGAGTTGCCCCGTCGTGCGCAACAGATCCAACTCCGCCTGCTGGCGCGCGAAGCCTGCATCCAGAAGAGCGATGGACTTCTCCTCCGCGTCCAATCGCCCGCTCTCCAGATCGCGAACGCTGGCGTGGCCCTGCTGGAATTGCGACTGCAGCACTTCCACGTTCTGCTGTGCCAGCTGCAGCTCGAGCCGCGACACTTCCCGCGCTGTCTCCGTCTCCCGTTCCTGCCGCGCCTTGTGGCGCACATCGAGCGAGATCTCCGCCCGCTTGTTTTCCGCCTGCAGCCGCGAAGCGGTCAGATCGGTTTGCGCGAAAGCCACCGCCGCCCCCGTGTGCGATACGAACACCGGAATCCGCACATCGATCCCGGCAATAAAATTGTTGCGTTGAAATTTGTCGAAAAACTGGTCGTAGTTGTTGAACTTGGCCAGCAGGTTGTATTGTCCGATCAGGCTCACCGTCGGCCAGTATCCTCCGCGTTCTGCTCGCAGCCGCACTTCGCTGGCCATGCGCACCGAGTCCGCTTGCTTTATCTCCGGGTTATAGCGCAGCGCCGTCGCCACCAGATCGTTGATCGTTTGATCCGCGGCCGCGGGAATATCTTCCGCCGTCACTTCCAGGGCCTGGTCCGGCTCGAGCCCCAGAAGAAATCGAAGCTGGTCCGCGGTGGTCTCTTCCTGGTCCTCGAGCTGCGCCATTCGTTCTTCCACTTGGGCAGCCCTCAATTGCGCCCGGGTCACTTCGATGGGCAATTCAAAACCCGCCTCCATCCGTTGCCGCGTGTAGTCCAGAATTTTTTGCGCGCTCTCCCGCTCGCTCCGCACCACATCCAGCTGTTGGCGCACCTTCCCCAGTTGCAGATAAGCGGAGGCCGTGCGCTCGATTACGCCGTCGCGCACCGCGTCCACCTGCAGCCGCCGCTGCTCCGCCTTCTGCTCGTCCGCGTGCACGTCGCCCCGCGCCGGCAGGTTGAACAGGTCCTGGTTATAGGTAAGGTTGAAGAGCGCCGGCGCCCCCCCGGCGGCCAGAATCGGGAAACCGCTGGTGTAAGCCACGCCCGAACCCGCAAAGAAACTGGGCAGAAACTGTGCGCGCGCGACGCTCGATTCTTCACGGGAGGATTGATATTGCAGGCGTGCCAGCGATACTTCCCGGCTCTTTTGCACCGAGTTCGCCACAGCCTGTTTTAGCGTGAGCCGCACCGGCGGTGGCTGCTGTCCACTCTGCGCCATTCCGGGACAAACCGCCGCGGCCAGCGCCAAAGGCGCGATGAGCGCCAGTCGTCTTTGCATGACGCTCCGCTTCGTCTCCCCGACGTGGTCGTGGCGCTGGACGGATTTCTCTTCTCGCTGCATCGCGTGCTCCCCTCCCGATCTGGCTTATTCGTATCGAAGCGATTCTGTTGGTTGTAACCGCGCCGCTTTCTCGGCCGGCAGGTAGCCGAAGAACAAACCCGTCGAGCACGCCACCACAAAAGCCAGCACCACCGACATCCAGGGCACGGGAACGCGCAGATTGCCCGGCAGAAGCGGCCGCACCAGGACCGGAATCGCCAGCGCGATCACCACCCCCAGAAGCGAACCGATCCCGCTGATCAGCATCGCCTCGATCAAAAACTGATAGAGGATCTCGCGATACCGCGCCCCGATGGCCTTGCGAATCCCGATCTCCCGCGTGCGTTCGGTCACCGTCACCAGCATGATGTTCATGATCCCGATGCCGCTCACCATCAAGGCGATGAATCCGATCACCAGCAGCACGATGGTCAGTGCCGTGCCGATGCTTCGCGCCGCATCCAGGATGGCGCTCAAATTCTGCACGACGTAAGTTGCGCCGCTCGAATGCCGGCTGCGCAGCAGGTCTCCCACTTGGGTGGTTACCAGCGGCACGTCCTGGGGGCTGTCCGCCTCGGCATAAAGAATCTCCACGCCGCTGTCCCCCGTGTAGTCCTGCATCAGCGAAAAGGGCACCAGCACCGTATAGCGCTGGATTTCGGAGAGTCCAAACGTTCCTACCCGCTCTCTGAAAACGCCCACAACCGTAAAGCTGATCTCTCCCACCCGCAGGCTTTTTCCGACCGGATCTTCGTTCGGAAAAGTGAGGTTGGCCAATTCATCGGTGATCAAGCAGACCTTGCTGCGCGACTCCTGGTCGATCTCGTCCAGAAATCGGCCCCTGAGGATCAAGAGGTTACGAATTACCTGGAAGCCCTCCGTCGCCCCGAATAATGTCACCGCGTGTTCGGTCCCGCCGGTCACCACGTTGCGCAAGAGCGGCAGGGAAGTCGCCCCCACGGCCACCACGTTGGGCAGGGAGGTCTTCACCGCCTCCATGTCCCCCAGTGTGATCTCATTGCTTCTCACTGTGGCCTGCTGCGGATTCACCTCGTAGTTCGCGTAGACCAGGTTCGCTCCCACGCTCTCGATCTGGCCGATTACGTATCCCCTGCCGGTCAGCGCTACGGTCACCACCAGGACGATGCAGGCGCTCCCGATCACCACCCCGAGTGTGGTCAGAAAAGCGCGTAGTTTGTTGGACCACAGGGCCTCGATGGCCACGCGCCAGGTTTCGCTTGGAAGCATCTCAACACCTTCGGCGGCAAATCTGGAATATAGCAGAATGGGGCCGGCGGCATCGCGCTTGCAACCCGGCTTTCTCGCCTGCCCGCGAGGAATCGTATGCGCAGAACGCCTATCGTTTCTGCAGCGCCCTTAACGATTCGCTGGCCTGCTTATCATGCGGATCTAAGCTCACAGCGGCCTGGAACTCCTGCGCCGCCTTATCTAATTGTCCTTCTCTTTCGTAGAGCCTGCCCAGCCACTCGTGCGCCGTCGAATGCGACGGCACGTTGGCATTGTCCGGCACCGTATCCAGGTAATGCCGCAGCTGCACCTCGGCTTGCGCGGGATCGCGGTCCGCCAGGATCAGCGCGATTCCGCGATAGTAATCCAGGCGATGATCGGAAGGCGCCAGCGGCGCTCCCGCCTCGATGGCCTCAGCCATTCGCGCCGCGTTCTCGCGATCGCGATAATATTCCGCGATCTCGAAGTAGATTCCAATGCGGTCTGGCTTCATCTGCAAAATCTTTTGATACTCCACGTCGGCCTGATCGAACTTCTTGCGTGTAACGAACAGCTCCGCTTGCGCCAGCTCTCCTTCGGTCGCGTCCACGCCGCTCAGCGCCTGTATCCGCCGCTCGGCGGCTTCCTCGCTTCCGCCCACCACGCCCGGCGCGTTCACCAGATAGCGAATCAGGTCCCTTTGGGCCTCCAGATTGCTCGAATCCAGCCGCACCGCGGTCTCGAATTCGCGATGAGCTTTGTGCGCCATGGACAGGGATGAGAAGGGAGAGAATCGGCTGCCTTCCTGCGCTTTGCGGCCATACGCCTTGCCCAGCCAGTCGTGATACTCGGAGCGCTCCGGTTCAAGGCCATTGGCCCGTTCCATATTCGAAACAGCCCGGTTGTAATCTCGCAACTCGTAAAAGCAGCGGCCCAGCCAATAGCGCAGTGAGGATTCCTGCGGCTCGCGCTGAATCGCGGCGTTCAGCGCCTCTGCCGCCTGCCGATATAGCCCTCCGTTATAAAGCCGTTCGATATCGGGGGGTAGCTCGCGGACTGCCCGCGCGCCCATCGGCTCGGCCAGCAGCGACCCGGCTGAAAAGGCCGCTAGGAGAAGAGAAGCGAGGAGAAGAAGTTTGGTCTTCATTCCGAATCGGGATTGGCTACCCGCACCGCCATGTTGTCCCGCAGAGGCGTTCCGCCGGGCAGCGCCAGCGTATCCCCCTGCTCGATTCCCGAGACCACCTGGAACTCCGTCGCGTTCGATAAGCCCACGCGGATCTCCGTGCGATGTAAGCGGTTCCCGTCGAAGCGGTATACGTATCGATGCGATCCATCGATCTGCACCGCTCCCCTCGGCACCACCAGCGCGTCGGCCCGCTCGTTAATTTCGATGCGCACATCCACGGTTGTGTTTGGAATTAAGTCCATGTCCGCGTTCGTGATCGTACACAGCAGCTCGCCCACATTGCGCGTTCCCAGAGCCACCACCTGCCGCGGCAGGACGTCCGTCTTCCCCACCCACGTGCGTCCAGGCAACGCGTCCCAGGAGACCACCACGGTTTGGCCGCGTTCCAGTTGCCCCAGTTCCGGCTCATCGACGTAGGCCCGCACCCTCACGCTGCGCAGATCGGCCACGTCCGCCAGCAGATCGCCGGTGTGCACGTAATCGCCGGCATGCACCGGCAGCGAATAGAGAGTTCCGCTTGCCGGCGCCACCACTCGCGCCGAATCCGCTTTGTCTTCGAGATCGTTCACCAGCGCCTGAGAGTGCTCCACCAGCAGCTCCAGCCGCTCTCGATCCAGGCCCGCCTGGCGCTCGAACTCCTGCTTGGCCTTACGGGCCTGATCCACGGATGCGTCGGCGTGCTCCAGCGCGGCGTGGTTCTTTTCTACCTCTTCCGAGGTGGCGGCATTCTGCGCCGCCAGCTTGGTCAGTGATTCCTGCTGCCGCTGCAGAAGGTTCTGTTCCGCCGCCGCCGATTTCACGTCGGCGGACAATTTTGCGGCCTGGTCGGCGCGGCCTCCCGCTTGGGCCGCACGAAGATCGTCTTGCTGCGAAGCCAATTGCGCTCGCGCCTGGGCCAGTTGCGCCCGAATGTCGCGGTCGTTCATGGTCAGCAGGAGCTCGCCTTTCTTGACGTTTTTCCCTTCCGACGCCACCACCCGCTCCACGAAACCGTCGAACTTGGCGCGCAGCGAATAAGGTGTAATCGGCTCCACCTTGCCGTTGCTCGAAATCGAGGACCGAAACGTCTCTCGTGTCGCCTGCACAATCGTCACCCGCGCTGCGGGCCTTCGGCTGTTCAGATACAGGAGAACCACTGCCAAAACCGTCGCCAGGCCGAGCAGCAACCACACCCGTCTGCTCAGCGTTCGCATGCGGTCCTCACTTCGCTGTATCCTCCGTTAAGGCGGCGAGTTTTCACCTGAATGCCTCGATTGTAGCAAAACCCAGCGGCTGCGCGTTCCGAGGTCGTCGCCGCCGGCCCGCCGCAATATCCTATATCCAGCGGCAATCTTTCGGGGCAATCTCTCGGATGGAAGGGGTATGCCGGTCGTCTTCATCGTCTCCCGTGAATGGGACCTGCGCGGCGCGGTTCGGGCCGAATTGCGCGAAGCGGGCATCGCCGCCATGGGTATGGAGACAGTCGACGATATGGCCAGAACTATCGCTGGTGGGGTTGCTCCCGATCTGGTGGTTTTGGATGGCGACTATTTGCATCACCCGCCAACACGCCAAGCCGTGCAAAACCTGGCCTCCCGTGTGCCGGTTCTCGTAGTCGATTCTCGGGCCAATCCTGCTCCGCCCCTACCGGGCGCCGAACTCCTATCCAGGCCTGTTCAGGTGAAAGAAATCGTGGCCAGGGTGCTGGCCAGGTTAGGCGCAGCGCGTTCTTGAGGCGCCAGCCTCACTCTCTTGTGCTAATATTCTTTTGATGAGCGAGCATCCCACCACGTCGCCTCATGCCGCGGAAAATGCCGCCTCGCGCCACACCGCCCGCGTGATCCATCGCGTCTGTATTCAGTGCAATAACATGTTCCGCGTCACGCCCGACCGTTTTGATGCCAAGCAGTGCCCCAATTGCCACAAGGGTTGATCCCGCGAACGAATCCGCGCGAACGAATTTATTTCCGCCCCTACATCGGCTAGAATTTCGGGCCGCCGACCCGGGAGGCGCATGCGCATCCATAGCGAATACATGACGGTTCAAACCGACAACAAGCGCGAGTTCCTGAATATCACCCCCAACATCAATGCCGCCGTCGAAAAAAGCGGCATTCGCGACGGCCTGGTCCTCGTTTTCCCGCTGCACTCCAATGCGACCCTCTTCATCAACGACGAAGAGTCCGGACTCCTCCAGGACATCTCCGAATGGGCCGATCGCCTCGCGCCGCTGGGGCCCAATTATCATCACAGCCCGCGGAGCGAGAGCAACGCCGGCGCGCACCTGCAAAGCCTTCTGCTCAACGGCCAGGCCTGCGTCTCGGTGGCCAATGGAAAGTTGGAGTTGGGACCTTGGCAACAGGTCATCTACGCCGAGCTTGACGGCCAGCGTCCAAAGCGCATCCTCATCAAGATACTGGGCGAATGACGCCGCACCGGCGCCGCCATTCCTTTGCGCCCCTCGGGGCTGTTTGAAGCCGCGGCGGCGAAATCGCTCGGATCTTGTCTATGATCGTTGCGGAAAATCTCGGCAAGGAATTTCGGGACAAAAAGCGCGGCGTCATTCACGCCGTCCGGAAGCTCTCCTTCCGTTGCGCTCCCGGCTCCGTCTACGGCCTGCTCGGCGCCAATGGCGCCGGCAAGACCACCGCCTTGCGCATGCTCGCCACCATTCTTACGCCCACTTCCGGCTCGGCTTCCATCGCCGGCTTCGATATCCGCCGCCAGCCCGAAAAAGCGCGTCAAAGTCTGGGCTTCCTCTCCACCGCCACCGCGCTCTACGGCAGGCTTACGGCCCTCGAAATCGTCGAATACTTCGGCTGTCTCTATGGTCTGGATCGGCCCACTGCCCGCCGCCGCGCTTTGTCCCTTTTCGACCGGCTCGGCGCCACCGCCTTTCTCGACCGCCGCTGCGAAACTCTCTCCACCGGCATGAAGCAGCGCGTCTCCATCGCCCGCATGCTGGTTCACGACCCGCCCGTCATGATCTTCGACGAGCCCACTTCCGGCCTGGACGTCATCGCTGCGAGGACCATCGTCGCCTTTATCCGCGAATGCCGCGATAACGGCAAGACCGTGGTCTTTTCCACGCACGTCATGAGCGAAGCCGAAAAGCTCTGCGACACCATCGGCATCATCCACGACGGTGAGCTTTTGACCGAAGGATCGCTTCAGGATCTTCGCGTTCGTTTCGGCCACGCCGATCTCGAGGAGATCTTCATGCGCGTGGTGCTCGCGTGAGCTGCCGCGATATCGCCGTCGTCTATCGCAAGGAGCTCACCGATTCGCTCCGCGACCACCGCACCGTCGTCTCCATGATCGTTGTGCCCATCCTGCTGATGCCCGTGCTCACCATCTTCGTGGGAGTTTTCTCGGCCCGGATCATCGGCAAGGCCATGCTGCAAGTGCCTTCCGTAATGATCGTCGGAGCGGAAAACTCTCCGCAAATACTGGACGCTCTGCGGGCTCTCCCGGACGTGCGTATCGTGCCGGCCGCGCCCGATTTCGCCCAGCAGATCGTGGACAAGAAGGTCCGCGCGGCCGTGGAAATTCCTTCCGATTTTGACGCCATGATCGCTCGCGGCGAGACGGCCAGGGTCCGCATCGATATCTACCAGGGCGAGCTTAACTCCGGCTTCAGCGCGGACAAATTGCAGAAATTCTTTCGCGATTTTCGCGACCGCGCCATCCTCGAGAGGCTGGCGTCGCGTCATCTCCCGGAGAACCTCGCCCAGCCCATCGTGGTCGAGGAACACAATGTCGCTCCGCCGGAAAAGGTCAGCGGCGTGGTGCTCGGCGGGCTGGTGCCCTATTTCGTCATTATTCTCGCTCTCACCGGCACCATGCATCCCGCCATGGATTTGACCGTGGGCGAAAAAGAACGCGGCACCATCGAGACCATTCTCGCCAGCCCCATCTCGCGCGCCAGTCTCGTACTGGGTAAATTCCTGATGGTCCTCACGGCCTCTCTTTCCACCGCTATTCTCGCCATCGCCTCCATGGGCCTCACGCTCGCGGGCGCGGGAAAGATGGTCCAAGGTGTGCCTCAAATCAACGATATGGGGCTGCAGCTCAATGTCAGCCTTCGCGCTGTCTTCTGGGTTTTCGTGATGATCGTGCCGCTGGCGGTTCTGTTTTCCGCTGCTCTCTTGGCCATCTCCCTCTTTGCCAAGAGCTTCAAGGAGGCCCAGAGTTACCTTTCGCCGCTCACTGTGGTCGTGATCGCTCCGGCTATCGTCGCCGTGCTTCCCGGCGTGGAGCTGAACGCGGCCCTCTCCCTGATTCCCATCGTGAACACCAGCCTGGTAAGCAAGGAGATCGTCAGCGGCGTCTATCATTGGAATTACATCGCCCTGATCTTCGGCTCCTCTTGCTTTTATGCTGCTGCGGCGCTTTGGATAGCGGTCCGCCTTTGCCAGCGCGAGGACGTGCTCTTCCGCGCGTAAAGAGGAAATCGGCGGTTTCGACCAAACAGAAAATCGGCTTGGCTACTCGCGCCGGCCTATCGCAACTCCGCCGCGTTGCTCAGCCGTCGTACTGTCTCCCGCAATCGCACCGCCAGATTGGCGATCGTCTCCAGCCGTTCCACCGCTGAAGCCGGCAGCCGATCTCGCCTGGCCAGGAGCATCTCGGCATTGCCCAGAATTCCGGTGAGCGGATTGTTCACCTCGTGCCTCAGAATTTCGCCAAAGTCGCTGCTGCGCTCCTCGCCCCAGCTGCTGGAAAGTCCCAAGCCGTCTCCCGACGCCAGCCGCCTGCGTCGCTCCGCCAAACCTACCGCCACCGGGACAAAATTGCCCGTCCGCGCGACGAAATCAGCCGCGCCCGACGTGAGCAGAAAGGTAAGCTCGGTTTGCCGCTCCGGGCCCGCTACTACGATCACCGGGCCCACTTCCGCGAGCCAGTTCACCGCGTTTTCCAGACCCTCCTTGGACCGGTCGTCTATCCCCGATTCGTCCAGAAGAAAAACGGAAGCCTCCTCCCGCCGCTGCCGCACCTCCGCGAACCAGGCAATCGGCCGCAGGTGAAAAGATTCGCTGGCATTCTGAAATTCGTTTACGTATTCCCGTGTCAACTCCGGATTCCCACAAATAATCTGTATCAAGTGTTCAGTGCTCATATGGTTCCCCATGATGACGATGGAATGGATTTCCTTCCGGCTCGTCTCCCTCCGCTGGGGAAGGAAATTGGCCTGTTTTTTCCAGCCTGCGTGCCACCACCTCTTTCAGTTCGTCCACCAAGAACGGCTTGGCCAGGTAAGGCAGCCCGCAGCTCCGCAAAAAATCCACCGTTTTTGGAGCCAGAGTATCGCCTGTGACGAAAAGCAATCTGTGCTGCAACGGGTTTTCCTCGCGCGCCAGTTCGCCGTAGAAGCCGCGCCCGTCCAGATGCGGCATTCGCAAATCGCAGATCAACAGATCGTAGTGATGCGCCCGCGCCAGCTCCAGACCCTGCCGGCTGTCCACCACCGTATCCACGCGGTAGCCGTCTTCCCTCAAGACATCCGCGATCAATTGCAGCACCGTCGGCTCATCTTCCACCACCAGAATCCGCGCCTGGCGCGCCGCGGCCGGCTCGGCCCGCATGGGCGCGCCCGCCCCGGCAATTACGTATAGCTTCTCCGCGATTGCTCCGGGCGTCGAACTTGGCAGCTCCATCGTGAATACGGCTCCGCCTCCCGGCCGGGTTCCCACGGAAATCTCGCCGCCATGCTGCTGCAAGATTCCGTACAGAATCGAAAGCCCCAATCCGGTCCCCATGCCTACGGGCTTGGTGGTGAAAAAAGGATCGAAGATGTGCGGGACCACTTCCGGCGCCACGCCCGGTCCATCGTCGGCCACTTCCAGCGTGACGCGTGAGGCGGAAAGCTGCCGCGTTCGGATCCAGACGTGGCCGTTCTCCCGGATTTGGCGGATGGCCTGCTCCGCGTTCAGCATCAGGTTCAGCAGCGCCTGCTGCATCTGCGCCGCGTCGGCCAAGGTTTCCGGCAGCCTGCGGTCCAGATCCAGTTCCACGCCGATGTTCTCCAGGCGCAGCTCGTACGCCCGCATGGCCACCGTGCGCTCCACGATCTCATTCAGGCTGACGCTCATGCGCTCGCTCGTGCTGCCCCGCGCGAAGAGCAATAGATTGCGTGCGATGCGCCGGGCGCGCTCGGCCTCTTCCAGAATATGCTGCGTCTCCCTTCCGCACTCTTTCGCCCGCCTTTGCACCAGCTGCGCGTAACCCAGAATGCTGGTCAGCGGATTGGTCAACTCATGGGCCACGCCTGAGAGCATCTGCCCCAGCGACGCCAGCCGCTCGCTGTGGAAAAGCCGCGACTCGATGTGCCGTTGTCCGCTGATGTCGCGGTAGATTTCCAGCCATCCGCGCGGCTGTTTGTATTGATCCAGCACCGGCCGCGCGTATCGCTCCAGAACTCTTCTCTCCGGAGTGATCATCTCCAGTTCGTCCCAGGCCGGTTCGCCGCTCTGAAAGCGCTGCCGCCATCGCGCCGCCATTCGGTCGGAGTTCGCGAATTGCGGCGATACGCTCGACACCACTTCGTCTAAATGGATCAATTCGCGCAACCGCTCCGGCGCTTGTCCCAAAATTTCCGCCAGACGGTCATTCACCGCCCAGAGATCTCCGCTCGTCCCCGCCAGCAGGATTCCGCAGCCCACCGAATCGAGCAATGTCGCCAGTACCGCTTCGGTTTGCCACTCGGTCTCGGCCTCGCGCGAACCAGACCGGGCGGCCCTCCCGCCCTGCTCGGCCCGATCCCTTTCGCTCAGCTCCGCGGCTCGATTGGCTGGAGTCCGCGAGCGATGGGAAGCAAAATAGCGCATAGCCTGCCTGCCGCGCCTTACGCGGCGCTGAATTATCTCGAGCTCTGCACGATCCAGTAACCCACCAGCGCCGCTGTTCCAAACGTCGCGGCGATCTCCACGGCGAGCCGGATCCCGCGATAGTGCAGCCAGATTTTCTTGCGCATGTGCATGTTCTCCTGCAATTTCCATGCACAGGCTTGGCCAACCGGCGAGAAAAGTTTTTCGCAGAATCAGTATCTTGGAAGAATGTTGAGGTGAACAGGCGTGCATGAATTCCCAGTCCGATACGTGAGCCGCGAAATCGCGTCCCCGGACGGGAATCCGTTCAAAAACTCTACCGGAAATAATGTACGCGCCGGGCGTAGCGGCGCATCGGCGTTTAAGGGGCCGGAGTCAGATCAATTGGGAGCGCCTTCGGCGCCGTACTGCTTCAGCTTGCGATAGAGCGTGGTCTTGCCGATGCCTAGCAGCCTGGCCGCCGCCAGCTTGTCGCCGTTGGTCTCGCGCAGTGCGCGCAAGATGGCCCGGCGTTCCATTTCTTCGAGTGTAGTCAGCTCGTCGGAATCGAGCGACCGATCGCTGCCGCCCTGTTGCAGATTGGAGGGGAGATCGCCCATGTGCAGAATGGGCCCGGAACCAAGCGCCACCGCGCGCTCCACGGCATTCTCCAGTTCGCGCACGTTTCCCGGCCAGTCGTAGAGCATCAGCCGCCGCATGGCATCTTCCGAAATCGTGCGAATCGGCCGCTGTGGATCGCTGAACTTTTCGAGAAACGAATTCACCAGCAGTGGAATATCGCTCTTGCGCTCGCGCAGCGGCGGCAATTTGAGCTGCACCACGTTCAGCCGGAAATAAAGGTCCTGCCGGAACCCGCCGGTGCGAATGGCCGATTCCAGGTCGCGGTTGGTGGCGGCAATGATGCGAATGTCGATGCGCACACGGTCGGTGGCCCCCACCGGCCGAACCTCGCGCTCTTGCAGCGCCCGCAGCAGCTTGGCCTGCAGGTCCACCGGAAGGTCTCCAATCTCATCCAGGAACACGGTCCCGCCGTTGCCCGTCTCCAGCAATCCCGCCCGGGCGTGCTGCGCCCCGGTGAAGGCCCCTTTCACGTAGCCGAACAGTTCCGATTCGATCAGTGTGGGAACCAGCCCCGAGCAGTCCACCGGAACGAAGGGCTTCTTCTGCCGCACGCCCATGAAATGAATCGATCGCGCCACCAACTCCTTGCCCGTTCCGCTCTCGCCCAGGATCAGCACCGGATAATTATGCTGGCTCACCTTCTCGATCATCTTGTAGAGCCGTTGCATCTTGGCGGAAACGCCAATCAAGCCGCCAAAGCCCGGCCGGGTTCGCAGCTGCTCGCGAAGAACGCGATTCTCGTGGTCCAGCTCCACGCTTTGAATCAGCCGCTCGATCTTGGCGCGCAACTCCTCCACATGAAAAGGCTTGGTTACGTAATCCCGCGCCCCCAGCCGCGTGGCGGTCACGGCCGTCTCGATGGTCCCGTATTGCGTCAGCACCATCACCGAAGTATTCGGCTGGCCCGCGCTGATGCGCTTCAAAAGCTCCAGCCCTCCCAGTTGCGGCACCTTCAGGTCGGTCACCACGATGTCCACCGGAGACTGCTCCAGCAGTTCCAGCGCTTCGTTCGTTGTGGACGCCGTGTGGACTTCCAGCCCCATCTCGGAAGCGATGTCCCGGCACAACTCTCGTGTCGCGTCCTCGTCGTCCACGATTAAAATCGAAAAGCCTGTGGCGGTGCTTTTGGCGCTGGCGGGCTTGGCTTCGACGTGCATAGTACTTCCTCCATAATCGGAGCAAGAACTAGACCAAAGGACCTGTCCGAACTCCTTACTGGAGAACGTTTCGCCCGGAGAATTGTTGGTGGTGTATACCGAAAAGGGAATTATGTCAATCAATACTGGTACGGAAGTCGAGCCAAGCCCCTGGGGGCTCTTGTTCTTACGATATCGGGAAAGCGCCATGGACCAATTCGGAACACTCCAGCCAGTCCACTGTGGCGACAACCACGCCTTACCAATCGGCTGGCCCTAAAATGGCCCGCTCGCAATGCCCAGATTAATTACAAAACCGCTGCGGTCGTTCAGGTTGCTCAAATTCAGCATGTAGCGATACCCCGCGTCAATCGCTAACTGCGGCAGAATGTAAAACCGTACGCCCCAAACGCCATCGACGGGATTGCGCGCCCCGAAAGTGGTATCCGGTGTCGCCGCACCCCTGAACACGATGCCGGTGTACTCGCTCATGAACTGAAGCCGCTTGGCGGGAAACAAAATAAAGCCGCTGCCCAGATGGATCTGGTCGGCCAGAGTCAGATCGCTCACTCCGCCCGAGCGCGGATCGCTGGTGAACTCATACCCGAAATTCGCCGCCACCAGAACCAGATTCAAGAAATTTCGGCTGGTGGCCACCGTTACCATGTCTGCGAATGCCCCGGTCTGCGTTCCGTTTCCCAGGAGGCTTTTCACCGAATAGCGTGTCGGAAAGATCGCGTCATTGCGTATGGAAAGGCTCAGCGGCGCTCCCTGTCGCTCGGAAAGCAATCCGAATTTCGCTCCCGCGGTCACGTCGCCGGGGCCGGAGTCGTTTCGCGCCACGAACGGGAGATCCTCCACGTATGCGGGATTCTGGCCCGGCCCCAGGTTGCGATAGATGGTGTTTTGATATTGCGGAAATTGCACGAGGTTGGGAGGCGTATCCAGGCTCAATTGGCTTGGATTGCCGACCTGGGTGGCCACTTCCGGCTGAAAAACGGTGTAAAGATTCACCCATTTCCGGTAAGCCCATCCCACATTGATTCCGTAATTCGATACCACCACGCTTCCGGGCATGCGTCCGAAGCGATTGCCATAGATCGAAAAGGACCATCCCGACTCCAGCATTTCGCCTGTTTCCACCGTAAAAAGGCCGATCGTTCCGCTGGCGGAGGGCATGGGATTGGTGTCGATGTTGGGGAGCCTGGTGGTGCCTACGGGCGCCTGCTGCGGCGGCGAAGCTGTATTCGTTGCAGGTGAAGCGCTCTCCGCGTCTGGCGTAACTTCGGAGACTTCAATAGGGGCACTGCTGGGGCTCTGTGCTGAAGCCGGTAGAGCGCCGGCCGCCAGAACCGCGCCGAACGCGACAACAAATGCCGTGTGGCGGAAGGCAGCTCTTAGCAGGAGCCACAGGCTCCCAGGGCCTCGGCCATCACTTGTGAGCATGAGAACGTATTGGCGGCATCGATGGGGACGGTGCGTTCACGAAGAGGCAAAGAAAGGAGTCAAAAGGACCCCCAAAGTATAACGCGATATGGAGATGCAAACGACCGGAATTTTCGTTGCTTCCATGCCGATGTAACCTCCTTGAGTGTCCTGTCGATATCGGCCCCGCGTATGCCTAGAGCACCTTGGAGCTGCGTTCAATGGCCCTTTACCTCCTTGCGCCAAAGCAAGTTAAGCCTGAATTGTGCCCCCGGGTTGGCATTATGGCCTTCCTGCTGGTAGATTCAGTTCATCGCCGAAAGGGTTTATGCCAGCGGATCCCAATAAATCAGCCGATCGCGTGCTTATCGTTGAGGATGAAGAGAATGCGCGCCGCGGCTACGAAGCTTTGCTCCAGCGCTGGGGCCTGGAAGTCTTGGGCGTTCCCAGCGCGGAAGACGCCCTGGCTCGCTTCTCCGACTATCATCCCTCCGTTCTGATTGCCGACGTCGAGCTTCCCGGCATAGACGGCTTGACGCTCCTCGAGCGCCTTGGCGATGAGCTGGCCTCCGTTCCCGCCATTATCATCACCGGCAAGGGCAGCGAAGAACGCGCCGTGGCCGCCATTGAGTCGGGCGCTTTCTGGTACATCGAAAAGCCGCTCAAAGGAGCCATCCTTCGGGCCCTGCTCAACCGAGCCCTCGGGAAGGTTCACGATCAGCAGCAGGTGGCTGCCTTGCGCCGGCAGTTGCGCGAGGCTGGGCGCATCGGAGAACTCGTCGGGGCCGCCAAGCCGATGCAGGACGTCATGCGCCTGGTCGAACAGGTCGCTCCTTCCTCCGCCTCCGTACTGATTACCGGCGAGACGGGCACGGGCAAGGAGATCCTGGCCCGCACCCTGCATCAGCTTTCGCCGCGCGCCGACCGGCCCTTCGTGGCCATCAACTGCTCCGCCATCCCGGAATCGCTCATGGAGAGCGAGATTTTCGGGCACGAGCGCGGCGCTTTCACAGGAGCCGCCGAGCGGCGCATCGGCTGCTTCGAGCTGGCCGATGGCGGCACGCTCCTTCTGGACGAAATCGGCGAAATGCCGCCGCCCACCCAGGCCAAGCTGCTGCGCGTGCTCGAGGACCGCAAGGTCCGGCGCCTGGGCAGTAAATCCGAAACGCCCGTGGACGTGCGCGTGCTCGCGGCCACCAATAAAGATCCCGAACAGGCTGTGGCCCACGGCTCCCTTCGGCAGGATTTATATTTCCGCCTCAACGTGTTTCACATCAATCTGCCGCCCCTGCGCGACCGCAAAGAAGATCTCGGCCCTCTCGTCGAGCACATTCTGCGCGATCTCAATGCCAAGCACGGCCGGCAGGTTCGCGGAATCAATTCGGAAGTAAACGAGCTTTTTCACAGCTACACCTGGCCGGGCAATGTGCGCGAACTGCGCAATGTTCTCGAGCGCGCCGTGATCGTCTGTGACCGCGAGCTCATCGGCCGTGCCCATCTTCCCTCGGATTTCGGCCGCACCCACGCCGCGGCCGCATCCGAACTGTCGTCGCTGCGCTTCCCCGTGGGCACCACGGTGGACGCCATGGAGCGCGAGCTGATCATGCAGACGCTCGCGGCTACCAATAACAAGACACGCGCCGCCGAACTTCTCGGAATTAGCCTCAAGACGCTGCATAATAAGCTGAAAGAGTACGAAGCGGACCGGGCAGAGAGCCGCTGAGACGCGACCATGCGCCTGCGTTTGAAGACCAAAATCACGCTGATCATTGCCTTGCTCGTTTTGACGGTGGTCGGGGTCACCTCCTGGCTCCACGTTTTGACCCTCACCCGCCAGGTCATCCAGCAAGCCGATGGACGGGCCAACCTCGTGGCCCAGCAGGTTTTTTTTCAAGCCCAGAATGCCCTGGCGGACGCGGCCACCGAAGGCCGCGTGCCGAAATCGAATGGCCCCGAGGACTTGCGGGAATATGTGCGCACCGCTCTCGATGAGAATGCCGCGCTAACCTCCTTGATTGATGCCGAAGTGGGCAACTCCCTGCTCGTCTATGAAGTCACCATCGTGGACCTGAATGGAACCGCTCTGATTTCCAGCGACTCTTCTCTTCCGGGACGCCAGGTTCTCCCCCGTCCGCCGCTCAGCCAGTTGCTCAACGCCGGTTTCATTCAGCAGCTCCGCTTGATCTATGGCTCGCCGCAGGCCTACGACGTTTCCTATCCCTTCAAACTCGGCGCTCCGGGACGTCAGGTGCCCTTCGGCGATATTCGCGTCGCCTTGCACACCGGTCTGCTGGCCATCGAGATCACGCCAGCCTTGCGTTCCGCGATTTTTCTGGCCCTCATTTCCGTGCTGGCCTCTGTGTTTCTGGCCGCCGTGGTAAGCAGCGTGCTTCTCGCGCCGGTCGAACGCATCTCCGCCCAACTCGATCGCATCTCACGGGGCGAATTTGACCAGAAGCCGCTTGAGCGCGGCGACGAGTTCGGACAAGTGAGCACCAAGATCAGCCAGATCGGATTGCAGTTGCGTGGCGTGCGCGAGATTTTCAGCACTTTGCGGGAGAACCTGGACCAGATCCTCGGCGGTCTGGAAGACGGGCTGCTCCTCTTCACGCGCGATGGCCGCGCCGTGATGGTCAGTCCGGCAGTGGAAAATTTCCTCGGTTCGCCCGCCGACCAGTTGCTCGGCCACACCGCCAGCGAGATTTTTCCCCCGCGCCATCCCTTGCGCTCCGTTCTGGTCCTCGCCGGAGATGAATTCGAGCCGGTCGCAGCCGCCGAAGTGAACGTTCCCGCTGCCGATCCGAGCCTTCCCCCGCAGCGCATCGGCGTCAGCGTACAGTTGATCAACGAGGGCGGAACGCGCATGGGCGCTTTGGTCACCTTGCGCGACCTGGAATCGCTCGAAACCATCAGCCGCCAGCTGCAAGTTTCCGAACGCTTGGCCGCGCTCGGGCGCGTCACCGCGGGCGTAGCCCACGAAGTGAAGAATCCGCTGAACTCCATGCGGCTTTGGCTGGAAAATCTCAAAGAGAATCTGCCTGCCGGCGACGGCGTGCCGCGCCAGGCCGTTGCCGTGCTCGATAGCGAAATCGACCGCCTGGATTCGGTGGTGAAGCGCTTCTTGGATTTCATGCGGCCTCAGGAGTTGCGGCTCGAAGAGACGCGCCTCGATGAATTGCTCGATGAAGTCGCCGCCATCGGACGCCCCCAGATGGAACGTTCCGGCATCGAGCTGGAGAAAATGTATGCCAAGCTGCCCCCGGTCCGCGTCGACCGGCCGCTGCTGACGCAAGCGCTTCTCAATCTGGTTTTCAACGCCATTCAGGCCATGCCCTCCGGCGGCAAACTCACCCTCGGCGTGGAACGCCGCGGCGAGTCGGCGGAGATTCGCATCGGAGACACAGGACAGGGCATCGCCCCGGAACACCGCGCCCGCATCTTTCAACTTTTCTTTACCACCCGTCCCGGCGGCAGCGGCATTGGCCTGGCCAGTTCCTATAAGGCCGTACAGTTGCACGACGGCAACATCGATTTCGATTCCCAGGTGGGACGAGGAACCACTTTTCGCATCGAATTACCGCTGGCTCATCCTTTGGAGCCGGCGGCCTCGCGCATGCGGGACGCCAACGGCGCCCTGGCGCGGAATGCATCATGAAGCTGCGCCATATGAAGGTACGAACGATCAGCGTCGTGGTTCTCTTGCTTGCAGTCGCCGGGCTTTCCGGCTGCCGCCGGAATATCGTTCGCGCCGAGCCACCTTCGGTTACCTCGCCGCCGGATAGTGAACCGTTCCCTCAGCCCACGGCGGTTCAGCAGCCCGAGAACCCGCCCGCGGTGCCGCCGGAGGTTGCGTCGCCTGCCGAACCCGTTCCCGCGGTTGGAGGGCAGCCGCGTCCTCGTGCTCCCGTGGAGGTGGAGGCCGCAAAACCCAAGCCGGAACCCGAGCCTCAGCCGCCGCAGATCGCCCCGCAGCTTTCGGCCAAGGCTCAGGCCGCCGCGGTTCGCACCACCACCGACGATATCCGTGTGGCCGAACGGAACTTGCAAACCGCTTATGGCCGCCAGCTGAATGCTTCCCAGAGCGACCTGGTCGAGAAGATCTCCGGATTCCTCGCTCAGGCCCATGAAGCCATTCGTACCGGCGACTGGGTGCGGGCCCAGAACCTGGCTCAAAAGGCTCAGGTGCTCTCGGCTGAGCTGGTCAAGTCCTTCTGAAGATTCTCAAACACTCCTAGCGCCGCGGCATTCCCGAAGCGCTCCTCCCACGTGCTCATAAGACCGCGCCAAGGCTGTTAAGCCCAAGGCTGTTAAGATGGACCCATGCCGTCGCACGACGCCATCGTCATCGGCGCTGGCCTGATCGGCGCAGCCATTGCCCTGCGCCTGGCGCAGGAGGGCCTGCGCGTTGCGGTGCTGGAAAAAAATGCGCCGGGGCGCGAGGCCTCCTGGGCCGGCGCCGGTATGCTTTCGCCCGCGCCTGATAGCTCGGCTTCCATTCCGCTGGTTCCCTTCGGCCGAGCCAGCCTGAGTCTCTATCCCCAATTTGTTGCCGAGATCGAGGAGCTTTCCGGACGCCGCGCCGGTTACCGCAAAGACGGCGCGATCGAACTGTTTTTTTCCGCTGATGCCGAGCGCGAACTGAGCACGCTCATTGCGTTGCATCGCGCTCTGGGACTGCCGAGCGAGCCGCTTCCGCTGGATGAAGCTTACAGGGCCGAGCCCGGCTTGACGCGCCGCGCGCGCGCGGCCGCCTACCTTGGTTACGAGGGTTCGGTGGACAATCGAGCGCTCATGGAAGCTCTCCTCGCCGCGGCCCGTGCGAAGTGCGTGGAGATCCTCGCGGATACGCAGGCGCGCGAAGTGATGATCGAGGGCGGGCGTTGCAGCGGCGTGCGCGCGAGAAATGGCGACGTTTTCGCGGCGCGCGAGGTGATCGTCGCGGCCGGCGCTTTTTCCGGCCTGCTGGAGGGAATCGTTCCCAAGCCGGCCACGCGTCCGATTCGCGGCCAGATGGCCGCGCTCAAATTCAGCGAAGGACCGATGGGCCACGTGGTCCGCAGCCAGCACGGTTATATCGTTCCGCGCGATTCCGCGAAGCCGCAGGCGTTGGTGATCGGCAGCACACTGGAGGACGCCGGATTCGATAAGCGCGTCACCGCAAGCGGCCTGGAAAAGATCTTTTCGATGGCCCAGGAACTTGTGCCCAAACTCGCGCAGGCCGAAGTTTCCGAAACCTGGAGCGGTCTGCGGCCCGATACGCCCGACCATCTTCCCTTACTCGGTCCCGCGCGCGTGGAGGGGCTCACCATCGCCACCGGCCACTTCCGCAACGGCATTCTTCTTACGCCCATCACCGCAAAACTGGTGCGCGAGTGGATCGTGGACAAAACGGTTTCTATGGACTGGGACGTTTTCAGTCCACTGCGGTTTGCCGGCGCGGCAAGCCCCGACGCAGACTCCGGCACAAGCTCCAGCGATCCACCTTCCGGTAATCCCACTTCTAGCAATCCTACTTCCGGCAATCTCTCGGGCGGCAATCCCAGTGGCGCATTCGCCCGCAAATAGATCCGGCTGCCTGCAACGAAGCCAGTGACTTCGGCGTTCGGGAAACGCCAGCGCTAGAAGGGCCGGGCTCTTACAGGCTCGCGGCTCGGCGGGCCCGGTAGCTGCGAAGCGTGGCCGGGATCGGTGAAGTTAATTCTGGCCGCATCCAGGTAAAGGGGCCGGTCCAGCATGACGTCCAAGCTGCTGCCGCGCGGAAGTTCGGCGTCCGGACCGCGCATGGAAAACACCGCGGCCAGGCCCACCGTGGCGCCCACGGCCGCGCCGACGCCCGCTCCTTCCACGCTTCTTCCGGCGATCGCTCCTATGCCAGCACCTGCTCCCGCGGTTTTGATCACCGTGCCGGCGTCAGCGGCTTTGTCCCGGTCATTCGTGATCTGGCCCTCTTTATTCTTGTCCGAATATTCGCTGCCGCCGGTTCCGGCGTTGGTTGGGACAGCATCGAATTTAGCGGTATAGCCATTGGGCAGAACCAAACTGGTCAAGCGCACGCGCACTTCGGCGCCGCCCTTGCCTTTTGGCGCACGCTTCGCTTCGGTGACTTCACCCTGAACGAAGGTGCCGGCGGGGATGACGATGCGATCGTTCACCAGAATGGGAAAGGTGGTCTCGAGGTAAAGCGGGTCGCCCGGCATGGCATTGCGCGTGGTGATGGAGTTGTGCAGCACCAGAGGCAAGCGCGTGCCTGCGGGCACGACAATTTGAGCGGGAGCCGCCGGCGCAACGCCAGAACTGTTTTGTGGCGCGGCCTTAGCGAAAGCGGCCGGAGCAATCAGAAGGCAGAGCGCCAGGAGATGGAGGTGAGTTCTGCGCGGGGTGCGGTTCATGGGAACCTCCTGAGATGTGCTCGAGACGCCGCTGAAAAGGCGTGGGCGCGAGTATACGCCTGTGGCCATGGTTAGGTCCAAGCGGGTTGGGCCCGAGCGAGTTGGGAAGTGGCGCCATGAAGTTCGCCAATGACGTTTGGCAATGAAAGTGCGCCCTGGAGGGGTACCCCCACCTTTTTTTGCAAGAATATCATTCCAGGGTCTTTATTTTCGATTTTGCACAAGGATATCATTCTAAACGTTTTAATTCTATGTCCCACAAGAGTACGAATCTAAAGACCTTAGTTTCGGTGAGCGCGCCGCTAACGCTGCACCAGGTGAGCACCGGGGAGATATTCCCCAATGATTCTCTGGTCTGTTGGCCCGCCCTGTCGAACGAGGCCGCCGCTTCTTGATGGCTCCCGCTCCTTACTCAGGGCCCGATGCGCAGGGACACACCGTGCGTGGGCCAAAGTTAATATCTATTTTACCGCACGAGTAAAGCGCGGGTCGTTTCCCGAGTCGCAGAGGAGGAGAGATCCTTCGCTCCAGTTTGTCGCTCAGGACGAGCATCTTGACCGGATGCTCGTTTTACCGCACGAGTAAGGCCGGTTCATTCTCGCGCTTGGGCGCAGACTGGTCCCGAAACGAGAACGCGTGAATCTCATAGGTGATTTGCTTGATTGAATACATTTGATGGCGAGATCGGTTGGACGGACGTTGACGCGGCCAAGGGGCCAGCTACTCTAGATGAAAGACCGGCCGTTGGCACCCGGCGCGGCTTCGAATGCGACCGTGGGGCAAGAGTTGGAGCGCAGTTATGAAATGGGGGCGGTTGCATGGCTCAGGCGGTGTATGAACCGTTGTCGCCAGAAGAGGAGCTTCTCGAAAGGCTGGAGGAGCGCCTGGGGCGAGTGCATGCGCGGCAGCGGCTGGGCATGGAGAGAGAGTACGAGGATAAATTCAACGGGCGCGTGAATTTTTTCAATCCCGACAAGTGGTATTCCGTCCACTCGTTCTTCACATGGGCTTTGAAGCTCACAGGGCTCTACCAGCTGGGGGCAAGGAATGCAGGGCGCATCGAGGTACGCCACAACTATATTGATTTCGCGGATCTGCCCAGCGCATTCGACGGCTTCACGATACTGCATCTGAGCGATTTGCACGTGGAGATGAGCGCGCCCGCGATGCGGAGGCTCACCGAGCTCGTCACCACGCTCGAATACGATATTTGTGTCCTGACCGGAGACTATCGCGGAAAGATATTTGGTCCGTTCGACGAAGCTCTGCGAGAAACGGCACGGCTGCGTTCGTGCTTAGGCGAGGCCGTTTACGGAGTGCTGGGGAATCACGATACCGTGCGCATGCTTCCCGAGCTCGAAGCGATGGGTATCCGCATGCTCGTCAACGAATCGGAAACGATTGTGCGCGGCAAGCAACGGCTTCATTTAGCAGGGGTGGACGATGCGCATCAGTACATGGCAGCGAACCTCGAAAAGGCCGCGGCGGGAATCCCGGGCGGCGAGTTTTCGATCCTGCTGTCACATACACCGGAGATCTACAAGCAGGCGGCATATGCCGGTTTTCATCTTTGTCTGAGCGGCCATACGCACGGTGGGCAAATCTGCCTGCCAGGATCGGTCCCAGTTACGCTATCTTGCGACCTGCCCTGGCGTTTTGGAGTTGGACCTTGGAGCTACGAGGGCATGAAGGGCTACACGTCGGTGGGAGTTGGGTCGTCGGTAATTCCGGTAAGGTTTAACTGCTCGCCAGAGGTTACGCTGCATCATCTACGACTCAAGTAGTTGATTGATGATGGGGAAACCGCAGTCCGAATTCAGTCCTCCCAACATTCCGATTATGTGTAACTCGCTGCATTCCAATGATGAATGAACAGAATTGACACCACGCACACCGCCGAGAAGCGTATGCAAGTGATTTAATTACAGATAGTTATAAGAATCGTCGAATACATGTTTTTGTGCGAGGTGGCCCCTGAATTGCACTATTACAGTCGGGATTTTAATGCAGGCGCGTCGATTTGAGGGATCGGTGCTAGGCCTATAAGCGGAAAAGGGGCGGAATGCTCACAAGGATGCATCGATCTTTAGTGGTCGGTATTCTTTCAACTGCGTTGGTGCTGCTCGTCGGGGTCACAGCTCATGCCGATACCATCACGGTAAACGACGGCGGCTCGATCGTATCCGGCGGTGTGTACGTTGGCCCATACGACTTCACTACCTCCGGCGGTCAATCTCTCAAGTTGGTCTGCGACACCTTCGAGAACGAAGTTTACCCTCCGGAGACTTGGACCGCGGCCGTCACGACAGTAGGCAGCGGAAGCGGGCTCTTTGGAAGTACGACTTCGACGCAATATCAAGAGAGTGCCTGGCTCGTGCAAAAGATGTTCGCAAACCTTGGCAATACGCAGACTGTGGCGGATATCCAGTGGGCTCTCTGGGACATCTTTGATCCTGGCACCTGCGGCACGGGCGTGTCTAATTGCGATCCGTATGGGACCCCCAGCGACCAAGCCGGCATACAGATTTGGCTCAATGATGTGCAGGTTGACAAGGACTATGTGGGCGGCAACTACTCAAACGTGCTGATCTACACGCCTACCTCCGGTTGGCCATCCGGGGACGGCGTGCCGCAAGAATACATCGGGATTGTCAATGCTCCCGAGCCCGGCACACTCAGCCTTATGCTGGTGGGGCTAGGGTCGTTAGGGCTTATGATGGTGATGCGAAAGCGGATTTCTCCTCGCCACTCACAGTCTATTTGAACGTATCGGAACGCTGCGTATCGCCGCGGTTCCATAAAACACGAGCCGGAGCAATCCGGCTCTTTTTTTTGGCTCAACTTTTCGGGAATCCCGCCGCAATCTGAAGCGATGCGATAAGGTCGAGATCAATACGGGCCCCGCTGAGTGCCTAACTCTCAAGGGGCCCGCAATGCTCCATCAGGGCGTCGGGATGGTAGCCGACACCTGATTGGAATCGACGCTCTGCACGTTGCCCGACGCCACCGCCGTCACCACGTAAAAGTACTGCTGGCCTGCCGTCACGCTGGAATCGACATACTGAGTCCCGCTTATAGGCGATTGAGTCAGCAGCGTATAGGGGCCCCCGGAGATGGATCCGCGGTAGACGTCATAGCCGATCACCGTGGATGTGCTGGCGGTCCAGTTCAGCGTGGCCGAATGCGCCGGCACGCCTGTGCCGGACAGGCTGATCGAGACGGGCGAATTGGACGCGTTGCTCGTTACCGTGACGCCGCCCGTGACGCCGCCGGTGGCGGCCGGAGCAAAGGTGACGGTCAGTGTCACTACTTGCGCGGGCGTGATGATTTGGCCGTTCGAGACGCCGCTGGCCGTGAGGCCTGCGCCCGAAATCGTGACGTTAGAGACGGTGATGTTGCTGGTGCCGGAGTTGGTCAAGGTCATGCCGAGGGAGCTGTTATTACCCACGGTCACATTGTTGAAGTTCAGGCTTGTAGTGCTGGGAGTGAGCGCGCCAGGGGGAGGCGCGTTGACCGTGAGCGTGGCGGCGTTGCTGGTGAGGTTTCCAACCGAATTGCTGACGACGACGGTGAACTGCGCGCCATTATCGGCGGTGGTTTCGGCGGGCGTCGTGTAGCTCGCGGAGGTCGCGCCGCTTATCGATGTTCCGTTCTTCTTCCATTGGTAAGTGAGCGGCGCCGTGCCTGTGGCGGTCACAGAGAACGTGGCCGTCTGTCCGGCGGTGATGGCCACGCTGGACGGCTGCGTGGTGATCGAGGGCGCCACCGGAGCGGGATTGACCGTGAGTGTCGCGGCGTTGCTGGTGACATTTCCCACCGAATTGCTGACCATGACCGTGAACTGCGCGCCGCTGGCTGAAGTCGTTTCCGTCGGCGTCGTGTAGCTCGAAGAGGTCGCTCCGCTGATTGCGGTTCCGTTCTGGCTCCACTGATAGCTGAGGGGCGCAGTGCCCGTGGCGGTCACAGAGAACGTGGCCGTCTGCCCGGAGGTGATGGTCACGCTGGAAGGCTGCGTGGTGATCGAAGGCGCCACCGGGGCGGGATTAACCGTGAGTGTCGCCGCATTGCTCGTCGCGTTCCCGGCCGAATTGCTGACCAAGACGGTGAACTGCGCGCCATTATCGGCGGTGGTTTCGGCGGGGGTTGTATAGCTCGCGGAAGTTGCGCCGCTTATCGATGTTCCGTTCTTCTTCCATTGATAGGTGAGCGGTGCTGTGCCCGTGGCGATCACAGAGAACGTGGCCGTCTGCCCGGAGGTGATCGTCACGCCGGAGGGCTGCGTGGTGATCGAAGGCGCCACCGGGGCGGGATTGACCGTGAGCGTCGCGATGCTGCTGGTGACGTTTCCTACCGAATTGCTGACCGTTACGGTGAACTGTGCGCCATTATCGGGGGTGGTTTCGGCGGGCGTCGTGTAGCTCGCGGAAGTTGCGCCGCTGATTGCTACGGCGTTCTTCTGCCACTGATAGGTCAGCGGGGCAGTGCCCGTGGCGGTCACAGAGAACGTGGCCGTTTGCCCGGAGG